>Ga0194123_10003356_pt1 | contig 19357 bp, 27 predicted proteins | sample TA2MahsurfametaG_5_FD_155479 | JGI IMG/M metagenome (GOLD analysis project Ga0194123, IMG submission 155479) | Freshwater microbial communities from Lake Tanganyika, Tanzania - TA2015023 Mahale A surface | ecosystem: Environmental > Aquatic > Freshwater > Lake | place: Tanzania: Lake Tanganyika... | reverse complement strand
TCGACCCGCATGTGCAGCTTGGTGGAGAAGCCGCCACGGCTGCGGCCTAACTGCTCCCTGGTGGCGGGGTCTTGATCCCCCTTTTTCGGGCACCAGCGGCGTGCTGGTGGGCCCGGACGATCGTGCTGTCGATGTGGTGCAGATCCCAGTCCAGATCACCCCGGCGCTGGGCTTCTTCCAGGAGGGAATCAAACACCTGCTGCCAGAGACCCTGCTCGCTCTAACGGCGAAAGCGGCTGTAGACGGTCTTCCAGGATCCGTAGCGCTCCGGCAGATCACGCCAGGGGGCACCGGTGCGCGTTAGCCAGAGGATGGCGTTGACGATCAGACGGTGATCCAGCGCTGGACGCCCTGTGCGCAGCCGCTGCGGCGGCAATAACGGCTGGATCAGCTCCCACTGCGCATCGGTGAGTTCACAACGGCGCACCACGACCTTCTGGCATCAAGGGCCATGACAGCTTTGCAGAAACGCCCTAATCGATTGCCTGATACTCCAGCTTCCGAGTCCGCCGCAGCGAATGGCTGGCCAGAAACCTGTCCTTGATCGACACGCACGAAAACAGGGTGCTGTTCTGCTCCGGCATCATCGCATCTTGGTAGGCAGGCTACCCATTTTACAGAGGCAACCGGGCTTTTAAGCAATCTTTTGAGATAATGAAGAGTGATTCAGCTAAAGCACCACGATGAAAAGCACAATACACGCCAATTCACCTAGTCTTTTCTTATTCGTTATGCACACGATTCGTTATGCACACGTTAATCGTGTCTTGCCGAGGCAATACACAGCTATAAACTTAACTATAGTGCCAACCATGTCGTTTAAGACCAATGGTGCTAGCTTAATTTTGGTGTTGCTTGGTTATTTACTCGGCAAATGCCTATGACTTTAACAGGATATGGCGGAATCGAGAAACACTGCTACCAACAGATATTACGCAGCATGAGCTATCGACTCTTCCCAGGTAAAGATTAGAAGGATTAAGAAATGCCAAGAAAAGATAATATAGTCTCCTGGGAATAAGAGATCCAAGTGCTAACTTCAAAGCACCCAGGACTAGTTTTTTAATATTACCCGATACAAACTGAATACGCAAGTACATCAAAGATGGCCGGTTAGAGATCCCACCGAGCGTCATTATAGAGACGGGAACGCAAGAATAGATACAGCCATACTGAAGAACATTAGCCTTTATCCATTGAGAGTCAGCAGAAATCGGATTGTTTTCGTTGAAGTATATTGGATTAGTTTTGAAGTAATTAGGATTGGGGGCAATAAAGCTTTGGTGTGGAATAGAAATTCGATGAGCACTAGATACAGTTGGAATTCTAAGATAGCAATCTTTATCGTAGATTTGGTAGCCAGCAAAAGCATAGCATTTAGGACAAGCGTGAGAATGCCAGTTTATCACCTGCTGATGAATAAGGGAAAGACTATTTTTTGATGAAAAAAAGTCTCCAGAGTTCATAAAAAGCAAATACCGCCCATTTGATCGCATTGTTCCTATATTCATTGCACTGTATATTCCAGTATCTTCATCAAAAATATGAACGCGTTTTTCAAAGCGTTTTGAGCACCTAATAGCCTCCTTCTCGAGCAAACTAACTCTTGAAATGACAACTATATGTTCAAAGTCCGAGAACTCCTGCGAGTTAACTGAATCCAGTGTCGCCAATATTTCATTTACATTTGCACATCCTATTGTAACGATTGAAAAGAAAGGCATGAGTAAATTTTAAATTTGACAAGTAAAGGCATTTCAAGCTGTCTGTTTATTTGGAAGTGGGCTTTGATTTTTTAATGTTATTGCGAACGAAAAAGGCGATAGGTATTAGCAAAAAAACCGAATAGTAATCATAAGTTGTCCCAGAAAGAAACGAAGCCATCAGAATTACAGCTAAAAATACTGGGGTAAATTGATCGCTTAAAACTGCTAAGTGGTGTAGCAGATACATTAAAGAAAGAAAAGAAAAAATCAGCAAGACAAGAGAGACTAGACCAAAATTGCCAAGAAGATCTAAACCTATGGAGTGCGGATAAGGTCCCCAAAGAGGCTGGCTTGAACCAAGAAAATCAATACTTGAAAGGGATTCATTAATAAAAATGTAATATGAATTCCATTCCTCTCTTTTTAGTGTTCCGCCTGAAATAGAAGTGACATAGGCGCGATCCTCAAAATACCTAAACAGTAATGCTGATCGCTGAAAATTATTTGCAATATAAGATCGGAAAGGATTAGATAGTATTAATGTGAAAGCTAATACTGCCACCGCACTAATTTGATTTCTAATTTGATTTCTATTTATAATTAAGTTAAATACGCCTTTATTTTTCAATAGATTTAAAAATTTCAATAGATTTACAAAGACTAATACCATAAAGGAAATAATTACAATTAGAAGACCTCCTCGAGCACCCCGATGGAGAATGAGATAAAAATTTATACCAAACATTAGTATAAATAACATTAGCCTATAAGCATTGCTTAAAGTGATTGTAGGAAATTTAGGACTTTGCAAAGGAGTCAGAATAATTATACAGATAGCTGCCGGTAGTCGCTATAATACGTTAAGTCCAGCAACCCAGCTTATGCAAATCGCAGCAAGAGTCAAGACTAAAAGCCTATAGTAGCAAGGAAAAGCATTTGATGAGAAAACAAGGCCTCTCATTAAGGACCAAAAAATCAAAGGGCCAAAGCATAATAATAGGACGCCATAAGCATAGGACGGATTTAAGTATAATGAGTTAAGATAAAGCCCAGGGACAAATCCAATGGAAAAAACAAGGGAAAGGATAGACGCTGACTTTAAGTCTCGCGCGCTGCCATTCACCCTTAGCATTAGGCCTAACAATATGATTGCTATTATAGCAAAAGGGGCTAGAAATACCCCGCTAATTGCATAGTTTCCGACAAAAAAATACGTTAGCAATCCCACATAAGAGCAAAAGTGAATAAGGGCTGACTTTGAAGACATAGAAAGCTAAATGCCGCGAATTAGATGCTTTAAATGGTGAATTGGGCTGATTCTTCCTGGATCATATAGAATATTTGATTTGGCCGTTTGATCTACGCCCAAACTTAAGATAGGCCAACTGCATTATATTACCTCTTGCGGGGAAACGTAAGCATCCTTATAAGAACCGCTAGCAAATATAGTATGGCTTGTACAGATCAAAGGGGTACTTGCTAATCAACACTTGATGGTTAATGCGATCAAGGTACAATGTTACTCAGATTTTATCAGGACTGAGCATGGTTAGCCAAATAAATTGCAGCATATATCTAAACCAGCCGTAGAATCAGAATATGGAATTTAATCATTATCTTCAGTGCCTCGAGCTCCTCAAGATAGTGCGATTTGCAGTGCGTGTTTTGTACCTACAGAGCCTTCGCTTAGGGCAGCCCTAGCCCCAATACATAACCATCAGCAAGATAAGACTTAAAGCACTTGGCAAACACATTCCAATGGCATGTATGGTCAAGTGGCTCTCGCGGTTGTCGACCCATACCAGTTCAAAACGTCATAGAACTCATTATCGCGAGGGCAAGAATAAGGAAAATGGCCCTACTCAGACCTGTTCTGCCGCTGCCAACCGCCAGTTTGGAGCCTACCAGGCGGACGGCGGTGGGTTCGGCGAGCCCGTAGAGAAAGGCATATTAGGCCGTGCTCACGGCCCGTCTGAGATCGGCCTGGAGGGGCCGGCGCCGATGGAGCTGGGCCCGTTGGTGTGCTGTGGTGAGCAGCTCGTTGGCGAGGCTTACGGGCTACTCCTAGGAGCGTGTCGCACGTTGCGCTGAGGCCAGGAAGCGGTGATTGAGCTCCTGTGATTCGGGAATACCCGATTGCAGCCGTGGCGACATGAACCAGGCCCTCAGACCGTGCCCATTGACGCCCTGAACAGCTTGAGGATGTTGTGGGTGGTGGCCATCAGCGCCCATTCCCCGTTCACGTTCTCCATGGGCCCTCAATCGGAAGCGATCAAGGCCTAGGGCGCCCTTGATCTGACCAAATACTGACTCCACCAATGTTTTGCGCAGGGCATAGATCGCTTGGCCGGCCTTGGATCTGAGCTTCCGCGCTGCTGCCGGCTGGTGGAGATGTAGGCCTGCAACCCTTTCACCTCACAGGCTTCCAGGTTGGCGGTACTGCAGTAGCCGGCATCAGCGATCAAGGCATCCGGCCGCTCCCCAGTGTTGGCCTCGATGCGCTCCAGCATGGGCAGCAGGTGCACCGCGTCGCTGGGCTGGTTGCTCACGCCGATGGCCACGATTACCTGGTGATCGCCATCGACGGCGGCTTGGGCGTTGTAGCCCTGAATCCAGCCGTCAGATCCCTTGAGGATGTGGCTGTCGGGATCGGTGAAATTCCGCTGCGCCTGCGGCTTGGGGTTGCCAGCTGCATCGGTGGGCAGCGTGCGCTGCGGCATCGCCAATGGATCGGTCTTGGCATCGAGCAGCGTCGGTTGTTGCCAGTTGGCTCACCCCGCCAAGATCTCGGCGAGCTGCAACTGCAAGCCAGCAAACTCAGGCGTGGCCTCCAGCACGTCAATCTGCTCCATGCGTTGCGAGGCACCGTTGGCGGGCCACACCTCCACGGCCTGGGCGTGGGGAATCAGCACCGCTGAGGCCCTGCCAGCGTTCCAGGCGAATCAAGGACGCATCCGGGTCGGCGACCGAGCCATCGGGTGGTGAGCGTCATCGACCCAGGCCTGCTGCGCTTTCAGCGTAGCGAGGGCGATCCAGTGCGGTTCTGGAGGCCCCGCTCCAGCAGTTGGACGTGGCATAAGCTGGAATGAGTGCCACGCAAGTGGCTGCATGCCATTTTTGGTTTGGAGTTCCTCTGAGGGTTGTGATGAGCGAGACGTCTGCCTCGGTGGAAGTGAGCCTGGGCCGGCAGGGGCGGCTGGTGATCCCGGCGCCGTTGCGGCGCGCGCTGGAGCTGGCAGAGGGTGATCGGCTGGTGGCACGCCAGGAAGCCGACCGGCTTGTGCTGGAAAAGCCTGACCGGATCAAGAGGCGGCTGAAGGCACGGTTTGCCCAGGTGCCCCGCGAGCGCGCTCTGGTGGACGAACTGATCGCTGAACGGCGTGAGCAGTTCTCCATCGAGGACGGACGGCCCGAGAACGGGTGATGGCGGTGGTGCTCGATGCTTCAGCTTTGCTGGCCTATCTCCGCGAGGAACCTGGCGCCGAGGTGGTGGATGGGCTGTTGGCTGATGCGCACATGGCCAGTGTGAACTGGGCTGAAGTGGTGCAGACATCCCTTTCTGCAGGGGTGGACGTGGAGGGCATGCAGGAGGATCTGCAGGCGCTGGGGATGCGTGTGGAGCCTTCCTACCGGGGGATGGCGAGAGTGCTGGCCGGTTGTGGCCGCTGACGCGGCAGCACGGCCTGTCGCTGGCGGATCGGGCTTGCCTGAGCCTGGGGTTGAGGCTGGGCCTCACGGTGGTGACCTGCGATCGAGCCTCGGCTCAGCTGCCTCTGCACCTGTGGGTTCAGCGCCTGCGCTGAGATCGATGGCGGCGGTTGATCCGATTCACCCCGCCCAGATCTCGGCCAGCTGCAACTGCAAGCCAGCAAACTCAGGCGTGGCCTCCAGCACATCGATCTGCTCCAGGCGTTGCGAGGTACCGCTGGCGGACCACACCTCCACGGCCTGGTCGTGGGGAATCAGCAGCCAGCCCAGGCGAGCGCCATTGGCCTGATAGGCGGCCATCTTCTGGCGCAGGGCGCTCAAGCCGCGAGGCCCCTCGTCGCTCGGGCTGGCCAGTTCCACCACCAGATCGGGGCAGAGGGGCGCGAAGCCGCAGCGCTGCTCTGGGCTGAGGGCCTGCCAGCGATCCAGGCGCACAAGGGAAGCATCCGGGCTGACAATCGAGCCGTCTGGCAGCCGGAATCCTCCTGAACTCTTAAAGACCCTCCAGCCGCCGCTCGATTTGGCGAATGTCTGGAGTTGGAACAACAGGTCACTGTTGCGTCCACTGGTCTCGCTGCCAGTCGGCGGCATCGCAATGACACGACCATCCGCGGCCAACTCAATCACTGCATCACGGTTCTCGGCGCACACCAGCTCGAACTGCTCCGGCGTGAGCCGTAAATCCGGCGGCAGGCGAAGAGGCGCCAGGGCATCAAAGCTGGCGGCCGATGCGGGGTGAGTTGTGGCGGGGCTGGTGGTGAGCGTCATCGACCCAGACCTGCTGTGGTTTCAGCGTAGCGAGGGCGTTCCAGAGGTGTTCTGGAGGCCCCGCTCCAGCGCCCAGAGCCGTTCGGCACGCTCCCGGGCCGCAGCCGCCAAGGCACGGCGCCGCTGCGCATCTTCCAACATCCAACGGATCGCGGCCGCGAGGGAGACCAGCTCAAACGGCTCGACCAGGGCGTTGGTGACGCGGTCGGCCACGATGTCGGGCAGGCCGCCGGTGTTGGGCAGGTTGTCCTGGCGGGAGGGGAGCACGAACGCATCAGCGGCGCTGTAGAGGGCGCGCAGGCTGAGGTCGTGGTGCAGGTGGCCGGTGTCGTGAACAGAGATTCATTCATTCAATACATCACGGCACAGAAATATGCCATCCATTTGCAGGGACTGACCAGTTCGAAAATCAGTGAATCCTTTCTGTAACGCCCACAACATGAAACCCTCGGCATCCAGTCGATCGACAATATGGCGCCAGAGTCGTTGGCCGTCGTAGAGAGGAACAAGCGACAATTCGCAGAGTACGCCGCGCGCTTGCTGCAATGTTTCACGCGCACCATCCAATACCTGCCACTCAAAACCCTGGGTATCAATCTTGATAAACAGATTAGATTCTGCCGTTAGGTAACGAATGGCAACTGAATCCAGCCTGGCAATCGGCACGCGTTCCGAGTCAACAAAAGCCGAACCGACCGCTGCGCTAGAGTGGGACTCCAGCATCGGCAACACAGACGACGAAACCGAATTGCCCGCAATTTGAATCTCGATCTCGCCACCACAATCACCAATAGCTGACTGATCGTGAACCTCCCAGCTCTCATCAAGAGACGCGCGCTTAAGCAATGTTTGCCGAGCAGAACTTAGTGGCTCGAAACTAACAATAAGACCGGCATACCCATGTTCGCGAATCGCTCGGGCGAACTGCCCTTCGTTTGCGCCGATATCAAAAACCACATTGATTCCAGCGAAGTCGAGCGCTTTAACTAATTGCGCTGCCGCGCAATTAGAGGGTAAATAGCGAGAAATCTCGACACCAAAATTGCGGGCCAATCGCTTAATGATTTTTTTCATAAGTAAAGCTTAGTTTTTTTCTGAAGCAAACGCCTTATTTTGTGTATCTTACGATGCACGGCTAAAACTTTTGTGGCATCATGTGAATGACTAATAATACGAATTACGGAGGAGCAATACATCCCAAAGAAACGAAGCAAATCTTTTTTAGAAATAATATCCAGGCCAAGAAGATAGCGAACGGTTAAGAAATCAGAATAGCTGGTCCATATTGATGGGTAATGTATCCCAAAAAATCTTTTATAGTAGTTATCGGTAAGACGATCAGCAGGCATCAAGTGAATGAACTTTAGGTCGCTAGTATAATACAACTTATAACCGAGAAAAATAAACCACGCAGAGATTTCCCCATCCTCTCCTGACGTTAGATTAGACCCTTTTCTGCCGCAAGCAAGGTGGTCGATACCATTCAGATACAGCAGTTTTAAGGGCTCAACTAAAAAGCACATTCCTGCACCCCAAACAAACTTTCGCCATGTTATGTCTCCATCGCAATTAGCCTGTACTCCAACAGCATAGGACCCACATTTTGTATAAAACCATGAAGGCAGTTCAACCTCAGAAACTGGGACACTGGATCCTCCGATTAATCCCACTTGGGTGTATCTATCAAAGATACTCTTTGCATGAACCAAGTAGTTTTCATCCAACCAGTTATCATCATCACAGAAGATTCCATACTGGTATTGAGCAGCAAGAACACCTCTTCGCCTCGCATTGGAGAGACCCAGGTTGGGTTCTTTAACTATGTTAAGCGGAAAAGGTTGCTTAAGCCGGTTCCATATTATTTGAGATGCCTCTTGCGTTCTATCCGTTGAATTGTTATCAACTAGAATAAGCTCAATATTAATGCCAGGAGGAATGCTTAACGCAGCAAGGCATCTAAGAGTCTTTTCAAGCCTTTTTTCGGCATTATAAGCGCAAATAATAATTGAAAATCCTGGTTGAGTATTCATCGCAGTTATTATATCTTTACCCATGGGAAACCAGGAATTAATTAACTCATATTTGGTCACGCACCTGCTTGGAGACCACGACTTGGAACTTGAGGGGACAGTAGTGAGATACGACATCCCATCGTAATACGAAAGCCCTGTCGATGCAAGGTTGTTTGCCTGACGTAGAGGATGCCCTCATCCACCTGCTCGAAAAACCAGGTGATGGCGCTGCTCACCCCCAGGCAGGGCCAGGCGATCAGGAGAACTGGGGTATCCATGCTCATGGTTGGCGGTCGCTCTCCTCAAAGATGTGCTTGAACCAGGCGATGGTGGGCTCCAGGCCCTGCTCCAGGGGGATGGTGGGCTGCCAGCCCAGCTCCGCCATGGCGAGGTCAATGAGGGGCTGCCGCTGGGTGGGGTCGTCGGCCGACAGGGGCTTGCACACCAGCGGCAGTTCGGGGTTGATGCGGGCGCGCACCAGCTCGGCCAGCTGGCGGATCGGGAACTCCCCCGGATTGCCGAGGTTGATCGGGCCGTTGTGGTTGCCATTCATCAGCCGGATCAGGCCCCCCGCCAGATCATCCACATAGCAGAACGAGCGGGTCTGGCTGCCGTCGCCGTAGAGGGTGAGCGGCCAGGGCCGACTGAAAGTCCGGCACAGGGCTGCTGGTGCGGTGATGCTGGTGCCGGTTTTGTCTGGACTGCTCCCGTCTGTTGGCCAACCCTGCTGCCACTGCTGACCTGATCGCCTTTCTGCAGGCCCTGCCGGAAGGTCGCTAGCGGCGAGGGGTCCGTTACCCCCAGTGGCTACTGCTGTTGATGGCGATCCTTGGTATCCTAAGTGGCTGCCGCAGCGCCAGGGATCTTGAGCGTTTTGCCAAACGGCAACTCCACGCCTTCGGTGCAGCCTTCGATCTGGAGCTGCCCAAGGCGCCTTGTGACTCCACCTTCCTCTACCTCTTTGAACGGGTGGAACTTGAGCAGCTCTTCTCCTTGCTCAGAGAGTGGATGCTCGCCCAGACCGCTGTTCAGAACAAGGATTTTGACCAGCTGATCTGTGATGGCAAAACCCTGCGTGGGTCTGCCGCACAGCTCGATAGCGCCGACAGAGCCACCCGATTTGTCACTCAGGTCACGCTCTACGCCAGGGAGTTGGGCTTGGCGATCGCGCAGACGTCATTTGGCACGGGGGAATCCCACGAGCGCGCAGCCCTGAAAGCCTAGCTGAGCACGCTGGAACTTGAGGGTGTATTGATCCACGCGGATGCCCTGCACACCTCACCCGCGTTATTCAACTCGCCAAGGAGAAGGGCGCCGACCTGCTCTTGACGGTCAAGAACAACCAGCGCCGGCTGTATCAGCAGATCATCTCTCAGTTCCGTGGCCACCAGCACTTTCCAGTGGACATCAGCTCTTTCGAGGCCGGCCATGGCCGCCAAGTGCGCTGGACTCTGCGTGCCCGCAATGCCACGGAAGTCATCTGCCAAGGCTGGGCTGGCGCCACCTGAAACTCTAGTATACATTTATACGTATATGGGTTTTAAGCAATGTATCTAGCCTATAAAGTCAAGCAAGAATTACACCATATTAGTATAGTTATTTTAGGATCGACAATAATTTCTTGGCTACAAAACACATTAAAGATAGGAGTCGTTAAATGGTTAAGTTTATTAATTTTAGAGAGTTGCCTGGATTTCCGCTGCATCCACCCAATTAAAGAAATGAGCCTCACAGATCGGCCTGCAGTATTTTAATCGAGTCTGAAATACATTTGGCGGATCTAGATAGTATGTCCATCTACGATTAGGCAGACGCCAGTTTCTTCCATAAAAATCGAGTAGATACTTTTGCGAGTCTTTTGGACAATTTAAATTCAAACCAAGGAATTTGCATTTGACTAATTCAATGGGACTGAATAGATAGTCGTAACGTATATAGTCCCATCGAGTAAAATTTGCAAAAGCCGAGTGCCTTAGATTCTCCTGATCATTGTAAACAAAAAACAAATCTATTCTGATACTATCTCGCTCGAAAGTTAATTCAAGTGAGTTTTCTTTAAAACCGTATACACTTACCAAATTAAAACTTTTTCTTATTTCATAGAATGCAGGTCTAAAGTTTTCGTTGAAGAAAATAGAGATATCAATATCTTTGTCATGCGAGATAAATTTACCGTCTCGAATAAAACCCAATAGAGTGCCATGTGAAACCCACCAAATACAATTATGATGGGTTAGGATTTCACTCATTAAACGGAGAGCTTCCGTCGCTAATTTCACTTTTTTTCTAAGCTCAATACTTCGATACTTTACAAGTTTAATGCCAAACCAACCGAGAATATGATTTATTCTTAGGCCGAGAAATCGAAGAAGTTTTTTCATTTGTAGCCTTGACTAAGTGAAGAAAGCTTAAGTTGTGAGCATTTTGTCAAGATTAAATTACTCTCTTTAGATAATGCCGTGCCGTTTGTCTCTCATTTTCAGGTGGGCACTGCAAATAATCACCATAAATACGTGTGAGAATACATTTATAGTTGATTGGCACACGCACATTTATCAACCCAAAAGGCATGTAGCAGGGATCAGAAGCCTGCATGAAAAAATCTGATTTAGGAATATGTTCTTTCTCTTTATCGTATACAGAAAAAAATGAAATATAGTGTCCAGCTAAAGGATTTGCACTCGTTAAAGTAAGCATGTAATGAAGCATAATTTTTGATAAGATTGGCAATTTTAACTTACAAATTTTTTGAAGATTTTTTTCTTGTTTTCCTATCTTTTCAAGTGCTTTAACCAGGAAGAATATTCTGCGCCAACGCATCCCTACGCTATCTAGCGGAAATATATCAATACGCGGACCATTGTATTTATCTGGCAGATTTGGATAGGTATTTATAAATCTTGCATCTCTTTTGCCAATAACCTTTGCAAAGTTAAATGGGTAGCTTTTATCAGTACTAAGCCACCATAGCTTAAAACATTTGTCATTGGCTGCCTTAGCTAGCCTTAGAAACTCATTAAAGTCTTTCCGTGGCATTGCTATATCGATATCATCGTCCCAAGGGATATGAGTATTATGCCTTACTGCCCCAAGCAATGTTCCATAGTAGGCAAAATAGCTAAGATTATGCGCTTTGCAAATAACAACAAATCTAGAGAGCAGTTTTATTTGTAATTCCTGCAATTGAGCTATGTCTGAAACCGTCAGATCTCTTGTCTTCATTTTATCAGATTACACAAAAAAAGGGATAATAATCACAGGAATAGGTTTGGATTTGCCCGAGGGCTAATCCAGCGAGCAATCTAGTATTCGGCCATCCATCCCCCTGTAAGGCCTTGAGACCCCACTCTTTACAGGGCCTAAGATGTAAATGGTTTTGCAATACGATCGGCCATCGGCCCCGTAAGGACGCGACGGCTGAAGCAGAATCAGTAGACAACCAAGTTGTGCCTATGGTACTTGTGATAATTATAGGTGTAGAAGATTCCTCTTAAGATATTTTTGCTGATGCATAGCAGGATGCTGGTCAACCAGACCTGCGACAGATCATTTGGGTTATGCCACCGATGGCAAAGCCTTGAGGTGTCAGTTGGCTGTTGTCAAGGCGTGGGAAAAGTCAAAGCCATTGGAGAACAGATGACTGACGAACATAAAATGGCGTTTGTCACAGTAGCAATTGCCTCGGAACTAAAGATGCTAACAACTGGTTATGCATGGATCAGATGGACGATTAAAGGCCTTCTATAATCCACTTAAGCTATGACATTAGTTATCTTCATGCCTCCCAGCGCAATCATCTCCATAATCGCATACGCCAGATCTTGCAGGCTTGAGCGTATCAAGCGGATGCAAGAGTAGCGCTACAGCTATACTCTGCTTGCTCGATTTAGCTGCAGGAATACCGTAGCGGAATCAATCAGAAGGATGGGATAGGTAGTTTACCTTGGAAGTATTAGGTTTGGCATCTGGCCAAGGACTTTACGATGCTTTGGATTTGCTTCTCCTATTGGAATGATCTTCGGTGTCACGGCAAGCAAACTTGGGAGTGAAGCTGGATGTGGAATGGAGCTATGGTCGGCGCTTCTTCTGTGAACAGCTATCATTCAACGAGAAATGCAGTGCCTTCCATTTCGGGCGCTGACGCTAAATGCCTGCATTACCAAGTGCAAGACCAGGCGCAACTAATGACAAGGCTGATTCACCACGGCTGTGCTGCCGCGACCAAACGCAAAAACACGCCATACGCCTTCCCAGGCTGCCCGATAATCTCAGGCTTGAGATCTGTCGGGCAATCCGAAGCAACCGTTATCACATCTGTTCAATGATTTGGATAAGCCGATTGTGATCAATGGGAAGAATGAAGTTATCGCTACGTCCCGGCGTAAACATTTCATCACGCAGGTTCATCATCGCAGCACGATCAGGCAGCTGAGCGGCAAGCGCTGTGCGTAGACCAACAGCATCCAGCACAGCATTCAGGTTGGCAACTAAAGAGTCTGCCTCTCCCAAGCCATTCAGAGCAGCCACCTCTGCCAGCCCTTCAGGCGCCTCCCTCAACACCGCATGTGCCACGGCTGACATTGACGCAGCACAGGCCAGCCCATGCGAAATCCCAAAATGCGCGGTCAGCGGATAAGACATGGAATGGCAGATCGCGGTGCGAGTCTGACTGATGCAGAGACCTGCCAGCAGGCTTCCCTCCGCCATCAAAGAGCGAGCGGCGTGATCGGCTAGATCAGCACGCAGCCGAGGAATCGCCTCCAACGCCAGCTTGATTGCGCGGGCAGCCATCATCGTGGTTAGTGGGCTGCGGTTGCGGTTCCAGACTGACTCGAAGGCTTGGTTGATAGCATCCAAGCCTGTGGACAGCGTGGCAGAGGCGGGAAGTCCATAAGTCAGTTCTGGATCCACCACCGCCGTCGCCGGATATAGAAGTGGACTGGCCAGCGACAGCTTCTTGCAGTTGTCTTGGTCCCAAATGGTGGCAAAGGGCGTCACCTCGGCCCCAGTACCGGAGGTGGTGCTCACTGCATGGATAGGCAGAAGCGGGCCAGTGAGATGTATCGCGGGCTGGGCGATCAGGGTCGCTAGATCTCGACAAGCTAATCCAGGACTCAAAGCCGCTGCTAGAGCTTTGGCCGCATCCATTGACGAGCCTCCGCCAAAAGCCAACACAGCGTCAAAATCCTGACCAGCCAAGCGGTCGATCTCGGCTTGCGTCTGGGTTAAGCCTGGATTGGAGCTAACACCATCCACCCAGGTCAAATCGGCTTGTATGCTGCTGAGATACGGGTCTGTGGTGAATTGTACGCGCCCTCGGGTGGTCGTGACCACCAAAAGCTTCTGTCCATTCAGCTGTGGAGCAAGCTGCTTGCGGCTTTGACATCCGAACAAGATTTTGACGGGATTGTGGAAATTCCACGGCTGGGGTGGCATCGGCCTTTGCTCCATTAAAAATATGGCAGCTATGCGACTGGATCAGCCTCGTAGTCGGTCGGTAAAGAGGTCTTTATTTTGGACTGGGATTTCCTTCGGCCGGCCGAGATTGGCGCGTGAACCAGGGCGGACCCGAATCTCCAAGAAGCGCCGCCCTGGAAGCTGGACCAGCCGTTGAACCTGGTCACGGATTGCCGCTTCGTCCTCGAGTGGTCCCTCAACGGCACCATAACCACAGGCCTTGGCAATGGCAGTGAGCGAGATTTGCTGTGCCACCGTGGGTTGACCGCCGACCGAGTCGTGCGCGCCATTGTTTAACACAATGTGGAACAGACTACCCGTTGTGCTGGTGCCAATGGTCGATAGCCCTCCTAGATGCATCAGCGCCGCACCGTCTCCATCCAGGCAGACCACCTGCGCTTCTGGTTTAGCCCGGGCTATACCAAGCGCAATCTGGGAGGCATGGCCCATTGATCCCACAGTGAGAAAATCACTGGAACGGTCGTGACCCAACGCGAGTCGGCTTTCGTAGAGCTCGCGAGAGATCATGCCAGTGGTGGAAACGATGGTAGCCCCACTGGGAAGCGTGCCAATGATTAACTGGATCGCAGCCTCACGGGCAAGGATATGTGATGGCAGGTCGCGAGACGGCCTCTTCTTTTCAGCCTTTCCGAAGGCCCCCTTGTGGGCAAGCAGCACAACGGGCCCGCCAATTTGGCGAGCCATGGAAGCAGCCCAATGGGCTGCATCGTTTGCGGCCTCCGGGTCACCCTCCAACACACGGTAGGGGATCTCCATCGCCTCCAGCATCGCTGGCGTGACCCTGCCTTGTTTGACATGCTGTGGCTCATCTTCGACGCCGGGGGCCCCACGCCAGCCGACCAAAATGATAATGGGAATCGCATAAACTTGCGGGTCGGCAAGTGAGAGAAGCGGGTTAATAGTGTTCCCCAACCCTGAATTCTGCAAATAGACCATGGGCAGGCTTCCCGTTGCCAGGTGATGACCGGCTGCCAAGCCGACTGCTGTGCCCTCGTTGGCGGCAATAATGTGACCCTCGGGGGGCAGTACGGCATCGACATAGGCGCAGAATTCCTTAAGGAGCGAATCCGGCACCCCGGTCATAAAGGCGACTCCTTCGGCGGCCAATACCTCATGAAACGACTGTGGTGATATCATCACATTGTACCGGGAATCAGTTCAAGTATCTCTTTGATCGACATTATCTTGTTATCGCACTCTGCTGAGCGTGAATGAGTGAGGATCGACAGGGCCGTGTCAACCATCGCCGGATAGGCAGAGCGCAGAAGGTGATTGGCATAAATTACTACATTGACGCCATTATCCTGCAATTCTTGCTCCGTCGTTTTGTTGTAGGAAGATGGAACTGCCACGAGGGGTTTACGATTCTCCAGCTTGTTGTAAAGGGCACAAAACTCAAAGACTTCGTCAGGGGTCTTTTGGCGCGAATGAATCATGATCCCGTCTGCGCCAGCTGCAAGAAAGGCTTCAGCCCGCTCCATTGCGTGATTGACTCCTTTGCCCAAGATCAAGCTTTCGAGTCTGGCAATGATCATGAAGTCATCGCTAACTTGGGCAGCTTTGCCAGCACGAATCTTTTCCGAAAAGGATTCTATGCTGTCCAGGGTTTGGACTACATCGTTCCCTAGCAATGAGTTCTTCTTTAGACCCGTCTTATCCTCAATAATTGCAGCTGAAACACCCAAGCGCTCAAGCGTTTTAATCGTAAAAGTAAAGTGTTCGAGCTTGCCGCCAGTATCAGCATCATAAATTAAGGGCTTGGTAGTAACCTCCATGATGTCATTCAAGGTCTGCATCCTTGATGTGACATCCACGGCCTCGATATCGGGTTTTCCTTTTGCAGTTGAGTCAGTAAGGCTGCTAGCCCACATACCGTCATATTCCCTGCGGCCATCACCTGAATCTACTCCTATATTCTCAACAATCAATGAGGTAAGTCCATTATGAACGTCAAGAAAACGCAAAATCGGTTTTGCATTTAGCAGTCGACGGAGTTTATTGCGACGTATATCGGGAGTTGTACCAATATCATCAATTACCTGCTTCAATCGAGCTGAAGATATGCTATAAGTATATGGAACTTCAACAAGCTGACCACCCCATTCGGATAGTGTTTTTATTACGCCATCTCTTATGTTTGTTTGGAAGCCAACTCTCCAATCATCTCCATGAACAACATAATCTGGTTTGTATCTGCGGAGATTAGCTTCATAGTCCAATGTTTCTTGGACGACAACCTGAGAGACTCCTCTAATATTTTCAATGACTTCTTTTCTCTGTTCAAAAGTCAAGAATGGAAGAGGCTTGTAGCTAGCAATGGCCGAATCAGTAAGAAGACCAACAATGACATCACCATACTCTTGTGCTTTCGTTAAGACTTTAAGATGGCCCGGATGAATGATGTCAACACTCATCGCCACATACACTTTTTTCATTGAATACATCCTAGTTGCAAAAAGGTGGTAATAGCAGGATTCATTTCAAAACATGGAAAGACGGATTAACATTATAGAGTAATCAGTAGATTTTAAATATTTTTAGCTTTCATACCACTGCCTGTTCTCGCTTACTGCCCGAGATACTCCATCGGAAGGCAGCGATGAGAGCTCAAGCAATGCATTACCAGAAAGTTTACCGGGTGCTCTAAGGAGGAGAATCTTAGCTTTACCTTTTATCTCAAATCTGTGCTTCACCATGGGTTTCATGACAAAAGAATCATTACTACTAAGCGCCCTTTGGTGTAATTTGCCATTATATGACCAGGTAATATTCACTTGATCAAGCCCAAGGACGTAGCCGTACTGAAAGAGTGATGTTTCGATTTCTGACCCAACCATATTCTCAAGACTTACCTCAAAAGCCTTAACATCTGGCATTACCCTACTAAATGCTAAGCGCTTAAATGTATAGCCTTTGTGATGCCATTCTAAGCATTGATTAGACCGAAGAATTGTTACAGGACTGGCATCTAATTGATCATATGTTAGTAGATCTTTCGTATTTATATTTAATGAATATGCAATCTTTTTAATATCATCAAGCGTAAGTTCCTTGCTGCCCTCAAGAAAATCCGACAGAATGTCTGCTGAAATGTTACATCTTTCACTTAGTTGTTCTGTATTTATGCAGGAGTTTTTAAGTTGGCTGCTCAGTAAGTTTCTCGTTCCTGCTTGAGAAAACACTTCAGGAACCAGCATATCTTTTACTGTATTCTCGCCCAAAGCACTCATTTCAGCTCGAGGATCGCCTGAAATATCACCACTGTAAGTAAGTGCCAAGATAAGCCCTCGCTGTCCAAGCGTATTAACTCGATTGGTAAACGTATGCGGTATAAAAGGTGCTATGTACATCGAGTCACCCGTTGACATCTCTGCTAGATACTTCCTACCGTCTATGGAATAATAAAAGTTAACTGGACCTATAAAATAAGTAAATTGATGAAGCAAGTGTCCATTATTCCAGCATATTTTTTTATCATTTATATCGTTATTGTCTACATCAACTAACTCTTGTATCCACTCCGGTTTAAAAGGCGCTATTCGCGACATAGCAGTATCACGATAGGAATAATATGGAACATTTTTGCGATCTAGTATTCTCTCAGTTAAACATGATTCTCCCGCAGTCATAATCAGTATTCCTTCAGGCATGTCGTCTGGAGTTCCCTCGAAGTCTCGCCTATTTACCGGCCAAATTTTTGCTGCTTTATCAAAAATACTAGCAGGTACTTCCTCATCACCACTAATCCAAGACTGAAGTGTTTCAAGCGGGACACCTAATTCATAGGCAGCTACTTGATCATTCCGTTTAAGATCATTTAGCATTGACAATAAGATAGAAGCCTTAGGATTGGTCATGTTCATTTTTGCTTGAAAAGAAAAGTTGAGCTCTATTATAATCCTGGTGCGTATCTATTTCCATCCAGCCGCCATTTATAAATATGGGTTCAACTAGGTGACCAAGATCAATTAGCTCTTGGAGGAAGTCTGTTAAATAGGCTTTTTTAAATTTAGCAGATCTTTGAAAGGGGTCATCCATATCAAGTGAACGTACTAGTTTCCAGTATTCATTTTTAAAGATCCCCGCTCCTTTCGAGGACAACTTCACCATGCCGATAAACTCGCCTGTAGCGTTGTCTATATCCACACAGTTTTTTCCAATAAGTTGAATTGAGCTTCCATTATCAGCGACTAATTCTGCTTCAGATAATGGATGCTCGTTTCGGCCCTCATATGCTCTGCGCCAATTCTTATCTATCACAATTCCGATATCACCAGAAAAATTTAATACCTGCCTCATTACGCAATCTTTGTAAAGTATATCAGAATAGCATATTATAATTTCACTATCTATAAATTCGTCTGCATAGAACAAGGAATGCAAGATATTATTGCTTGAAAAATGTATGTTATCATAAAATTTAATGCCTCCGCTTGCCTTAATCTTGTCCGCGCAATGCCCACGAATAATAGCAATAACAGTAACTCCATTGCGTGTCAAAACATTAATAGATGACTGTAGGATACTCCTTCCATTGACCGGCAGCATTGATTTTGGCAAGTTATCTGTTAAGGGTTTAAGCCTTGATCCTGCGCCGGCTGCAATAATGATGGCTTTCATGCGCTTAAAAATAATAAGTACTATTAAAATAAAATGTATTTTGCATTCTTCAGCGTTTTATGTTTTTGAGTATACCGTTGTAATTGGAATGGTCCAAAATCTATTTTGGGGTCTCTTTCTTTGGCTGCGATCAAGGGTTGAAGTCGGAGGTATGGCTACTTCGTTTGACACCATACACCACTTCGGCGCTCTGTTTCCAAGCCATGAATGGCATCCGCTTATGACTTGCGATAGCCCTATCGGTCAGCAAGCCGACAGTTACCTCGCCAAGCTCGGCAGCACGCTTAACGCTATTGATGTGGCCTGGATGAATTAAGGGAGAACCCATGCCAACGTAAACAGACTTGACCATGTTAATTAAACACAAAGGGGCTAAATGAGCTCTTCAAGACCCTACTCATTAACAAGACTGAATAGGATCTTATTATTAATGAATAGCTGAACCAGGGCTTGGCCATAAGCGCTATCCATGCTTTTCGGTGGCTGGAGATTTCAAAAGCAACGCAGAAATGATAACAACAGGAAACAAACAAATTTAGATTCCTACGCTGGCTCTGATCCCAAGAAGCTATCTTGTATTACTTCTATGGCTTGTTTTATGGTTAAGGAATTAGCAATGGAGCCTGAACTGCTAGGCTTCTAGAATATACTATTGTCGGTTTAAAGCGATGAATAATCGCTATTGCCATGCAGTGGAAGGTTCGCCAGAGCCGCACCCAACGAGAGGATAAATGATCAGTCCGGCACGGCTAGGCAGCAATTAGTTAGGGTTTTCCTTGGCAACTGGATGGAGTACAGCATCTGATCTACCTGGCAGCACAATATTGCTCATTCTCTTTTGAATGGGAAATTTTCTTGGCTATGCCCCATCTCTGAAGCCAAGGCCAAGTCGGGCAATCCATAGCCATTAACCAATCCCTTCTCAAGCCGAATCACCCGATCGCACTGCTCCACCGTGCTCAGCCGGTGGGCAATCATCACAACCGTAAGCTCCGCGCTCAACGCGCTCACCGCCTCCATCAACGCCTGCTCGGTGGCCGTATCCAGCGCACTGGTGGCCTCATC
>Ga0194123_10003350_pt1 | contig 19386 bp, 14 predicted proteins | sample TA2MahsurfametaG_5_FD_155479 | JGI IMG/M metagenome (GOLD analysis project Ga0194123, IMG submission 155479) | Freshwater microbial communities from Lake Tanganyika, Tanzania - TA2015023 Mahale A surface | ecosystem: Environmental > Aquatic > Freshwater > Lake | place: Tanzania: Lake Tanganyika... | reverse complement strand
TTTTCGACCCAGTGAACCGTCGCAAGCGCGAGCTGCCCTCGGTTGGCCTCAAGACAAGCGACTGATTTTGTTCGGAGCGATCGATGCAACGGATCCCCGTAAGGGGGCTGATTTGCTGCAGGCGGCGCTTCGACGCTTGGTGCCTCAACACTCCGATCAGGTGATGGCGGTGATCCTTGGGCAATCCCAGCCCAGGCAGCCCCAGGATTGGCCGATTCCGGTTCTCTACAGCGGTCGTCTTCATGACGACGTCAGCCTTGCTTTGGCCTATGCCGCAGCGGATGTCGTTGTTGTTCCCTCTCGCATGGACAACCTCCCCCAGTCCGCCACTGAAGCGATTGCCTGCGGCACACCCGTGGTGGCCTTTGACCAGGGGGGAATGGCTGATGTCATTGCCCATCGCCAAACCGGTTGGTTGGCTGAGTCCTTCGACCCAGAAGCGTTGGCTCAAGGAATCCGTTGGGCCTTGCAGCGTCCTCAGGACCAACCAGTGCTCTCTGAGAATCTCGACCGGTGGCGTTCTGACGCAGTGGCCCAAACCCACATGGATCTCTATGCCGAGGTGTTGAGCCGGTGATCTTGCTGGTGACCTACGACGTTCGTCGACCTGGCGGCATCGAGCGCCTGAGCTTGCAGGTTTTTGAGCAGCTCCAGCAGCTGGGACTGCAACCGCGGCTCTTGGCAACACGTCACCTCGGGCCTGGAGTGCTGGGGTGTTGGCTTGGCCGGCTTTGGTTCTTGCTGCAGCTCCTCTGGTGGCTTCCCCAGGCCAAGAGTGTGTTCAGCATGCATGTGCTGCTTCTGAAGCCTCTGAAGCTCCGTGCGCTTTTCCCAGCTCTGGCTGCTAGGCCCCTCTATTGCTGGCTCCATGGGATTGAGGTGTGGGGCCAGGCGTTGGCCTCGGCACGCCGGGATCTACGCGCCTGCACGGCTTTGGCTGCAAGCAGCACCTTTACGGCCCAGCAGGTACGGGATGGGTTTCCTGCTGGCCCACCGATCACCGTGGTGCATCCGTGTTCAGATCTGAAGTTTCCGAACCAGATCCCGCCGCCAGAGCTGCCCCTGCGGCTGTTGACGGTGGCGAGGCTTGATGCCGGCGAGCGATACAAAGGACATGATCTGATCCTGGATGCTTTGCATTTGCTTAAACAGCAAGGTGCATTGGACCCTGCATTGCGCTGGATCGTGGTCGGTGACGGCAATGACCGCACGAGGCTGCAGGAGAAAGCTCTCCGCTTGGGTGTAGCCGCTCAGATTGATTGGCGAGGTCGCTTAAGCGACCAGCAGTTGATTGAGGAGTTTGGGCGTTGCAGTGTCTTTGTGATGCCCAGCGGGTTTTCTATTGATGCCGCCGGTCAAGCCACTGGTGAAGGCTTTGGGATTGCCTATCTGGAGGCGGCAATGGCTGGACGCGCTTCGATTGGTGCTCTTTCGGGGGGGCAGCAAGATTTGATCCTGGATGGTGAGACGGGTTGGCTTGTGTCCTCATCGACACGCGTGTTGGCCAACTTATTGGCTTCACTCTCTGCAAATTGGAGTCTGATTGCTGAGCGAGGGGAAGCTGCGTACTTAAGAGCTCGGACCAGGTTTACCCGAGGGCAGCAAGGTGCTCAACTTGCGGTGTTGTTGGCCGAGCAATGACGAAACGGCTGGATTATCTCCTTATTGCCTTGGCGGCGTCTTTGATGCGCGTTAGAGCTTTAGGGCGTTGGTTGAGCTTGGCCTCGAATGCTTGGGATTTGGGCATCTTCACCCAATTCTCATGGATGCTGAGTCGTGGATATTTCTCGGAACCAGCGTCGTTAACAGGTTGGCCTGTTCTAGCCGATCATGCCTCGTTTGTTCTTGTTCCCATCTCCTTCTTATATCGGTTTTGGAGTAGTCCAGCTTACTTGCTGACCTTTCAGGTCTTTGCCTTGACAGGAGCGGCACTTGTCCTTATGCGGCTTGCAAAGAGTTCAAGAGTTACACCAAAAGTGCAAACCCTGCTTTTATTGGCTTATCTCTTCCAGCCAGTTCTTTGGAATGCAGGTTGGTTTGACTTTCATCCTGACTCGCTTTTCCCTCTGGCAGTATTTTTCTTTTGGCTCCAGGTCCGTCATGGAAAACTCCTCTGGGCCATCATTTCTTTAATCTTTATCCTCTCGATCCGGGAGACGAGTGTTCTTGTTGTGGCGGGCCTGTCACTGACTTGCTTTCTTCAGGGAAAACGAAAGCCCTCTGCGCTTTTGGCTTGCTTTGCCATTGCGTGGAGCTTCTTTCTATCAGGTTTCTGGTATCCACTCTTCTTCCCAGATGGTCACCACAACTCTGGCAATTATGCGCATCTGTTTGACATGGTTCTTTGTTTTTATCGGCAACCTTTCGCTTTTCATCGTTTGATTCAGGCATTTCATGCTTCGAGCCTTTCTATGGCTCCCGTATTTTTCCTGGCATTAATAGTTCCATGGTTGATATTTCTTGATAAGAGTTCAACGGCATGGATCGCTGGATCCCTAGTTGTTTTGACTCCGCTGGCTCTTTCTGCTAACCCCAATCAGGTGTCTATCCATTACCACTATGGAATGATGATTGCGCCATTCTTCGCTCTAGCAGCACTTGAGTCTGCCAATACTACTTTCTTCCTCAGTTTCTCAACCAATCGATTCAACCCAGTATCCTTTGTTTTTGGCCTGGTATCAGTTATTAATTTGACAGTCAATGTGAATCTAAACCCTGGCTGGATTCTTTTCTGGCGCAACCCATGGCCGTTTTTGCAATATTATGAGCACCTTTCAAGTATTCCCGCTGAGCATCGCGTACTGGCATCCAATGGTCTCACGGCGCATGTTGCTAATCGCCGAGAGTCTGACTTTGTCGCTAGGTCCGCAGCTCAATTGTTTCCGCAAGGTTTTGATATGCTGATTCTCAACAAAACAGATCCTGGCTTTGGCTCATCACCCCACAAGACGAATCTATTGATTCAAACAGCAAAAAAATTGGGCTGGGCATGTGATGCTTTGACCGTTGGGCATCTTTCCATTGAGGAGTGTATAAGGAAATGATTGGTTTTCTACCAGTGCGTCCCATCGTCCGGCTTGGACTCATCGTCATTGCTTGGCTATCGGTAGCTGGGGCGGTTATCTATGATTTGGCCCTTTACATTCAAAATATTCTATCTTTTCCATCAAACGTTGGCGTCTCGGAATGGTGGGGATCGGAGTTAGCCATACGCTATTGCGCTGGGTTTGTGAGACGTGGCCTACTGGGCCAGACGAGTTGGTTGTTAACTCGATTTGTGGATCAGCAGTCAGCATACGTTGCGGTTCTTGCGGCCTTGATGGCTGCATCGTCACTCGTTTTAGCCTTTATTCTTTATAGGTCCCTGAGTTCTAAGCTGGCCTTACTTCCTTCTCTTTTTATTCTTTTTGCACCAACAGCAATGCCGGTCATGCTCACGCATGCTGGGTCATTATTCCGTAAAGATGCATTTCAGCTTTGCCTTTTTGCACTGATTCTCTTTTTAGTTAATAAGTTTGATTCGGCATCTTCCGCAAGGGGCAAAGCTCTCTTTTATGGTTTTGCTGCTGCTCTGCAGGTCGCTGCGGTGTTGAATCACGAGCCATTTGCACTCCTAATCACCCCTGCACTCTTCTTTGCAAGATTGCTGTCTCGCAAAAGCTATCTAACCTCCTTCATATTGGTTCTTCCAAGCGTGTTGGCATTCCTCCTGGTCATACTAAATAAAGGCCGATCCGAGGATGTGATCTGCCTCCAAGACAGCCTTCAGTCTGTTGGTTTGCTTTCTGAAAATGCAATGCCTGGTTCATCCATTACCGAACTTGCTCTTAAGAAGCCCAGCTTTTTTACATGGGATTTGAACATCGACCAGTTGGGTTGGTCACTACTACATGGAATCTTGGCAATCTGTGTGACTTCGTCTTGCTATGTCTTGATTGTTAGACGACTTAGGCTTTGGGGTGCCCCCAGTCAGCATGCCGGACTGTTCCTCTTATTTCAGCTTGCCGTCTCGCTGCCCTTGTTTATGGCAACGATTGACTATGGCCGTTGGTTTGCGATGTTGTCATGCGCTGGTATACTTGCATTGATATCTACAGAAACAGATCAGTCTAGTCATAGATTACAAATCTCATTCGCGACTTTTTCCAGTAACAATGCGCTCCTTCACTGGCCATTAATTGTGCTGGCCTTCTCTCTTCTAACTATTATCCCCTCGCATTGCTGCACATACGACTCTTCGCAAATCTTTGCAAATATTCCATACGCCGGCATGAGTATATTAAAGTCAAACCTAAAGGCGCTTTTCCCTGGCTAAAAAATTTCTACCTTCAGAATCATTCGTGACTACCCGGTAGAATCTACGACACTCCTGCCATTATTATTAGTTAGAAACATAGAATACAAAGGCTGCCTCATAAGCTCATGATTGCCGGTCTGCGCCATCTGCATAAATCACGTTTTGCACTACTTTCTCAAGTATTAACACTGATTTGCGTCTTAATACTATTTCCGATAGAGTACATAAATCCGTTTGAGGTCTCTTGGATCCCAGGCTCTGGCGACTTTGAAGTGCACTATATAGGTTGGCTGTTTTATAGAAACACACCTCTTTTTGGCATCCCACTATTTCGTATTCCTGACTACGGTGGAATGCTCTCATCATCAATAATCTATACCGACTCTATACCACTTGCCGCACTAATAGCAAAAATATTATCAAAGATCATTGATCGTGACTTTCAGTACTTTGGACTCTATTCATGTCTATCTCTTCTCCTCACATCCTATTTCAGCTTTAGATATCTATCTCTGAATGGAGTCAAGCAAAACATATCTTCTGTAGTGAGTGTTTTGTTTGCTCTTACCCCAGTCATCCTATTTCGGACAACAGGTCATACGGCGCTTACCTCCCAATGGCTAATTATATGCGCGCTTCTCCTTTCAAAGTCTAATAACTACCTAGGTTCACGCTGGGCGTTGCTCATGCAAGTAGCACTGCTCATTCATCTATATCTATTTGTAATGGTATTCTGCCTGTTCTGCTCAAATACCCTTGACCATCTTATAAGAACAAATGAGAGGATATCATCTAAGCAGATAATGCTTGGACTATTATATGTTCTCACCTTTATCGCTTCATTCTTTATTTATGGATATTTGCCATTGATTCCCTCTGACTCAACGGCCAGCGGGTACGGGATATTTTCGACGAATCTACTCTCACCAATTCATCCTCACGGCCTCTACTCAAGTATCTTGCCGGATCTTCCCACACATTATGGAAGTCACGAGGGGCTTGCCTTTGCGGGATTATCACTACTAACCCTCAATCTTACGGTCTTCTTCTCAAAAAGTTCTAGAAAATATTTTGTTCACGAGTTTGCTGTCCGCAAGTCGCAGACAGCATGCCTTCTTATGCTTGCTGCTTTCTCTATTACACCTACCATACATCTAGGATTATTTGTATTAGACTTTGGCAGATTGCCTTACCCCTTGTTTATACTAGGAGATGTGCTTAGGGCTAGCGGACGCTTTGCTTGGCCTCTTTTTTATTTTTACTATCTTACCGTGGCTTCTGCTTTTTGCGTTATGCTGCAAAAAATCTTAAATAATACAAAGGCCATTTCTATTTCTATTGCCTTGTTGCTTCTTGCGCTGCTTGATCTGTCTACCTTTGCCGATGCTAGATATGACTTTTTCCGCAAGCAGATGACCAATCCACTACAAGGGGCCGAACTAACAGTCATTGAAAATATACTCCTCAAATCTAATACCAAGCAAGTCATCTTTTATCCCAATGTTGAGGAGCCCCATGGATGGAATGTTATTGCACCTATTGCCGCAAAACATAGACTAGCTACCACAGGTACGTATCTGGCTAGGTACAATAAAAGCACGATGCAAGCTCAAAATAGTGAGATCTATCAAAATCTCCTGCGTAGATCCTTGGCTCCAGCGCTTTACATAATTAATGATGCTAAACTGTATAGTCTTATTCAGGATTTATATCCTGCATGTCCACGCACCACTTCATCAGGCTTTACGAAAATACCCAATCTAAATTGCTGGACTCAAACAAAAAACTACAACCTTGTCCTCCAAACGACTAAAAGTCTTCGCAGTGGTAAAGTTGATTGACATATCTCTGCATCCAAAACCTTGCGCCTCCAGCGATTACTAATCTTTACTTCTCTAGTTACGACTTCAATCTTGCTCGTCGGCTTAGTATATAATATACCTCAATTTATACAGGGTGATATTTGGATCTGGATCAATGACAGCAGTATCGCTGTTGAATGTTTCAGTGATCTCTCGAGATGTCCTGAGATAAGTAAATTTCCAATCGCTTATCTCTTTAATTCCTTCATACTCAATCTCTTTTCATCGCTCGGCTTCCTTTCCTCGCAGCAAGGGATTCTATTTCTAAATCTCTCCCTCATATCTTTCTTTGTCTTATTTATTTCTGCCTTAAAGTCAACAAACATTTCTCATTCATATCCTATTCCCCTGGCATTCTTGATTGCTTTTGCCATGACGCCGCTCGTACCCTTTTATATGTACAGCGGTTTCCTTGAAATTCAGGCAGGAATACTGCTTTCTGCGGCTTTTTTATTGGTACCCTCTTTCTTCAGAAGCCATAAAAAAGAAAATAGCTATTCCAAGCATTTTTACTCGATCCTAATCTTTTGCTTTTCTCTCTACAAAGATACATATCCTTTATTGCTAATCTTTGCAGCAATCTCCACCTCCATAGTCTTTAACAAGTGTGACAATCGAAGCTCTCAAGCTCGTCTACTAGCGCCTAATCAGCAATCTTTTCTGATAGCCACAATCATTCCCTGCTTATTATCCTTAATATTAAGCATGCTTTATAACCTCATTAGATACGGGTCATTGGTTAACTTAGCTTACTTCAAGGAGTCAATAGCAGTTTCAACATCAATTTACTTTAAAGTTGAATCGCTTGTTGCGATTCTTTTCTCGCCTCAGGGCGGACTACTAGTATTCTGGGGCCTCGCCACCATCTTTTGCCTTAAGATTAACCCTAAAAGACGCCTTTCGTTTTCTGTTTGCTTTGCTTTATTCTTTTTGATCTTATGTTGCATAGTATCAGCCATGTGGTGGGTTCCTTTCGGCTGGGACTCATGGGGTAATCGTTTAATCATTCCATCAATGATCCCATTCTTAGCGCTGTTAATTATTCCCTTCAACTATCAAGAACCATTTTTAGCCATTCCAGCTTACCGAAGCTCTTACAGACTTTCTAATCTAGTGTTGGTTCTACCCGGTTTCATTTCACTCTACTACATAATTTCGTCATATTCACCTTGGGGGCGCATCGAACTTATGCGTAACCACTTATATAGCCCTGCAAAATGCCAAATCTTTATAGCAAAACTACGTGATCCTGTCACCTCGCAGTATCCTACACCGGAATACCAGTCATGTTCATCAACAAGGTATTGGTCCTGGCCTGAACTAAGACTCCCTTCTGACTTGATAAATGTCCGGTCTAAAGAGTAAACCACTGCCTCATGAATCTTCAACAACGGAGGTCCTTGTATCTCCTCTCTTGGCTTCTTGTCGGTATTGCAATCGTTATTTATTTACGCTCTTTGGTCCTTGCTTACCTAAGTGGCGGTCCGATTACAGATGACTCTGTCGATCTTCTTGGAGCCATTCAACACCTTGACTTATACAGCAGATTCTTTCAGCCTAATGCACGTCAGATCCAAGTTGTTATGGATCTTGGATTTTACGGACAACTTCCTAAGTTCGCTTACCTTATCCCTTGGTTTCTTATTATTAAAGCTCATCATCCTGGCATCACTCTTGAACAAATCTCTTCGATTTATATTGAGTCATGGTATACGCCACCTGAACAGCTGGCCTCCCTAAAGCTACCTTTATACCTTGACCCTTTGCAGTATATATACACACACTTACATCTATACAACACCCTATTCTTTCTGGGAACCATCATTTTAGCCGGAGCAGCATCCTATGAGATCTCTAAGCAACGGCTTTCAATACCATTATCTGCCTTATTGGTTCTAAGCTTCCCTTTTATTTCTGGGCTTTCTCTGTTTGACTCTAAAGACTACTCGGTTGCATTCTTTTACACGCTCTTCTCATATAGTCTTGTAAAACTAAGAGAACCTCGAAAACTATTGCACGAATGTGAGATATTGACGATCTTTTCCGCTTCAATCCTTTGTTCTTTAAAAATTATCTTCTTCCCTGTTCTAATTGCTACGTTGCTAACAATGTGCGTCATCGACTGTGTGTCAAATAAAAGCTTACACTTCCACATTCTCAGACGACGCCTTAAGAGAACTCTTTATTACGCTCTATTTATCTTCACCGGCAGCATAGCTCTCAATCCCTATATCCTCGCTCATCCATTACCAAGAACTATTGAAGCATTCAAGCTCTTCTCTAACCACTCAAACTTTGTAGAGACCGCTATCTCTGGTCAGATAGTATCTGCAGCTGATTACAACTGGAGCACGTTACACTACATAATCCGTTGGACACTTAGTATTACTCCAGTCTATATAATAACTCTTGCGCTCATCTCTTATGCCGCTCTTTTTTATCTTCTTTCGCGAAACTCACTTCCTTTTAGCATAAGAGGTCTCATCCCGTTTCTGGCACAGGCATGGATCTTCCCATTGTTAGCTGTTGCTAATAACTCTAATATCTACGATGGCATGCGTCACTTTATATTCTCACTATTTGCCAATATAGTTATCCTGGCGATAATCACCTCAGCTCTTATAGCGCATTATCACCGAACATTCATCGCGCTTCTTGTTGGTCTTGGAATTCTGCTAGGCTCGATTCTCCCTCTTGCAGACACATATCTTCTTGCGCCTTATCAGTATGCCTACAAAAACGAATATAGTCGATCTTCACCAGAAACCCCTCAGTCTGATGCCGACTTCTGGTCATTCGGAGCTAAAGAACTTCTCGCGTCACTAAGCAACAAGGAGTTGCTGATTAGCCATTTTGATACCTCGAACTGGGACTACGCTAGATTATGGACTCGCTATTTTGGCCATGCACTAACTGATAAAGGAGATGTACTCTTTGTTTTTGACAGAGGCAACAATCTCTTACGGTACCGAACCATGTCATGCAAAAGATCGTATGATTTGAAAAGGCCTTATCTGTTTGGTTCAAGCCAACTCATTCTTGGAGCTGGAACCGGTTGCACTAGCGACTGAGTTAGATAAACTCTCCCTCTTGAACTCCTCTACCTTATCTGTTGATACTCATGTCAATAAATATTAAACATGTTGAATCTATTCGCTCCAGGTTCTGGGATTTGCGACATTCCGTCAAGCAGTTACTATTGTCTCCCAAATCTACATTAGAGGCATATATCTATGCCTCACTATATTCTAGAGTCTGCAACATACAGCAGGCTAGTCTTGAGCTGAATAGCCTAGTCATGACAAGTACACCTTTCATGATCGCGCGTCTAGGTTCTGTCGAGTCTAGGCTAAGCCATGAGTACGCATTTAATTCCGCTCGATACTCACACGTTACTTACAAACAATGTCACAATAATGCTGGTATCTTTCCGGCTATTGACGATCAGATCACACGAGTTGCCGAAGCCCATATCAAAGGTTTATTAAATGTTGATGTCCTAGGTTTCTGGCCTGCCCCTGGTCAGCATGAGCTTGTCACTAAATATTGCACAAATGCTACACTTGTTAAGCTAAGCGATCTAGAGCCATGGCGCGCGATAGAGCATCAATTGCCACCCTGGTCACGATTCTTAGCAGGTAAGACTGTACTCGTTGTTCATCCTTTTATCTATTCTATCTCACGTCAATATCAAAATCGCGAATGTGTTTTCCCTTATACTGATATCCTCCCGTCTTTTAACCTGATCTTATTGCGACCACCAGTCACCCACTGTGGACTCACGGATGGTTATGTGTCTTGGAACTACGCTTTTCAAGAACTTGAGGATAGAGTTCTTTCTCAGGCTTTTGATGTTGCACTCATCGCTTGTGGTTCCTATGGTCTACCCCTAGCATCGTCGATTAAAAACAACGGTCGTCAGGCTATTCATATGGGAGGATCATTACAACTTCTCTTTGGCATCCTTGGTCGACGTTGGGAACGCGACGCTACAATCTCGACTCTTATCAATAAACACTGGACGCGTCCACTTCCAGTGGAACGTCCCGAAGGCGCTTCCAGTATTGATGGAGGGTCGTACTGGTGATTCGTGCTCCTCAAGCAATCCATATGCTTCTTCGAAGGCTCTATTACCTTCTATCTAGGCTAGGACTTCTTACTCTCAAGCATACTCTGAATCAGCCAACTTACTCAGTTGTAAACCCGGATGTAATTTGCCAGGGGCTGCTCAACCTTGAATCTTTTACCATTGTGGATAATCCACTCAGAGTATGCATACTTTCTTATCCGTATCGTAATAGCCCCTTCCATGACAGCCCAACCATTGAGTCATGGTCCTTAGTCAATAACACCTTTTACACCCAGAATCCACTATTTAGAGAAACACAATTCTTTCAGCTGAGAAAGTGTCTTTCCGCACCCGAGATACAGATGAGTACCCCGTTAGCAGTACTTCCTCATATGTCCAATCACTTTGGCCATTGGATAGGTGACTTTCTTGGATCTATTATATACTACACGCTACAGCTTAAGTGTACTGCGAGTACTCGCAAGCTTCTTGTTTTGGCTCCTACTCCAGGTTGGGCTGCTTACCTATGCTCGCTGTGTCCGGCAGATACCCTGCATTTCCTTGGTCCCCAAGAAGCCCTTAATAATAAGCTAACCTTAGAGGATGCAATCATCCTTCCCCGAATGAGTCCTTGGCAAAATATGTCACTGGCCCGCAATTATAGTTTAAACTTCCTTTCCAAGTATTCACAAAATCAGACCAACACTCCCCAAAAAGTGTTTCTATATTCTGGGCGTTCCTCAAGAGTTGCTAATCTTGAGGAGGTCCTTCGCACATTTAAGTCATTTGGTTACACTACAGTAAATCCGCTATGTGAATCCCCCCGCGAGCTATTGATGAAACTCTTTCTGGCTGATAGTGTATGGAGTGAACATGGATCAATGATAATGAATCTAATGCTATCACGCACTAAATCTTTTACGCTCTTATCAACGGCCCTAAATATCCGATCACGTTGTGAAAACGACCTTTTCATGTATGGAGGAGGCCTTTATAATTTACCACTACATGGCCTCGCCAACGCTTTTAGCTGCGACACTGTTAAAACTCCGTTCCGGCATGCCAAGCATCCATACCAATATGGTCTTATCGTGAACATCGATTCGCTTTCATGTGCGTTATCTACAGAGAGCCATCTGTCTTGAGGTGCGTCCGAATACTTCTCTATTTATCTGCTTTCCTTGTGGGTTTGCATGTGCCGAGGTCAAACAGTATAATGTTTATATTTGCCCTTGTTCTTATCTTTTTATCTATTAAGAAAAAATCATTCATCTTTTCACGATACGCGCTCGAGTATTTTTTGGTACTCTTCTTTAGCATCCTCTACCTTCTTTTTTCTTGGACTCATGGTCTTTGGGCATTCAACCTCTTGGATATATCTGAGGCGCTCTCATTCCTTTGTTTGCCATTCCTTCTCTATCTCGCAGGCGTTGTAGCATCTAGTCATGATTCCAGACTTATCCGCGACATTCTTATTCTCTACTTTACAGGATCATCTCTTTTCTTTTTGTTGTCTCTAATTCTCACCTTGCACTCTTCCTCCGAATATCATAATGCTTCTCAACTACTTGTTGCCATGCGAGTCCCTTGGGGTAGTGTTGGCATTGTTAATGTACGTTCTATTGAGCAGAATATCTCAATTGCTGCATCTTTGTTCCTTCCCTTATTGATCTATACTTCTCGACCTCCATTCCCATGGCGCTCAACGCCACTGTTGGTGCTCGGCCTATTTTGCATTCTCTCAGCAGTTTCGCTCCGTAGCCGCTTTGTTGGCTTTTCCTGTCTCGGCACTCTCGTATTCTTCCTCCTTATTCATAGGCGCTCTGATCTGTTTCCGTCTTCAAAAATCTTGACCGCTTTTGTTAAACTTAAAAAACTACCACTAATTTTGCTTTCGGCGCTGGTTTTATCCCTTTCTCTCTTTATTGGGAGTGGGCCCGTTTTTCAGCGCTTACTTTCACGTGTCTATGATGAGAGATTAGACCGAGCTCTAGGCTTATTTCAAATGTTCCCGAATATCTTATTTGGAGGCCAATCTATCTCCTTCTCTTTCTTTGACCTGCAGAGGCAATCTTATTCTGTGTTCGATGCTTCTCGTGGTGATCTAATGCACAATGTCTTTCTTGACGTAATGGTAAGAGTCGGTGTTTTACCTGCCCTCTTGTTGTTCATCTTCGTGATTATTAACTTTAAGAACTCGCTGCCCCCTCTTCTGGCTGGCCCATGGAATGATCATCCCGAGAACATGCAACTTATCTTTGTCTCTTTCTTCACTGTAATATCATTGCAGTGGTTTTTTCAGCCTCTTGTTTATTCTGACCAATCGTTTTTCTACTTTAGTTTTTTTGTCCTTGGATCTATGAGTTGCAAACTCAACAAGTCCAAGTCTCCACACTGTCCATCAGCCATCTGCGACTCATGATAAGATAATTGGTAATATGACAAGCTTGAAGGTGGGCAAGGTCGCACTAGTTACTGGAGTCACCGGCCAAGACGGTAGCTACCTTGCAGAGATGCTCCTCGAGAAGGGCTACGTCGTTCACGGGATCAAGCGCCGGGCCAGCAGCTTTAACACCAGCCGGATCGACCATCTTTATCAAGACCCCCACGAGGCCGATCCTCGGCTTGTCCTGCATTACGGGGACCTGACTGACAGCACTAATTTGATCCGCATCATCGAGCAGGTCCAGCCCGACGAGATCTACAACCTTGGCGCCCAAAGCCATGTGGCGGTGAGTTTCGAGGCCCCCGAATACACCGCCAATAGTGATGCATTGGGCACGCTGCGGATTCTTGAAGCTGTGCGCATGCTAGGCCTTGCAGGTAAAACAAAGATCTATCAGGCCAGCACCAGTGAGTTGTACGGCCTGGTTCAGGAGATCCCCCAGAGTGAATCGACGCCCTTCTACCCCCGCAGCCCCTACGCGGTGGCCAAGTTGTACGGCTACTGGATCACGGTCAACTACCGGGAGAGTTACGGGATGTACGCCTGCAATGGCGTGCTCTTTAATCACGAATCACCCCGTCGGGGTGAAACCTTTGTCACCCGCAAAATTACTAGGGGCCTCGCCCGCATCGACGCTGGCCTCGATCAGTGCCTGTTCATGGGCAACATTGATTCACTTCGGGATTGGGGTCATGCTCGCGATTATGTCGAGATGCAGTGGCGAATGCTCCAGCAGCAGACCCCTGAAGACTTTGTGATTGCCACGGGCCGTCAAGAAAGCGTGCGCCGCTTCATTGAGCTCACTGCCCAGCAGTTGGGTTGGGGCGTCATCCATTGGGATGGCAGCGGTGTTGACGAAGTCGGCAGGCGGTCGGACACAGGCGCAGTCGTTGTCCGGATCGATCCCCGCTACTTCAGGCCAGCCGAAGTCGAGACCCTGCTGGGGGATCCCACCAAGGCACGGGAGAAGCTCGGCTGGACTCCCACCACCACCCTGGAAGAGCTGGTGGCGGAGATGGTCGCAACGGATCAGGAAGAGGCCGCGAAGGAAGCGCTGCTGCGGCAGCAGGGCTATCGCGTGGTGGGTTCGATGGAGAATCCTCCCACCAATCCTTCAGCTGTTGCAGCCAACAAAGGACCTAAGGCTTGATGAGTAAGTTGATTTCCAGCCACGACCGCATCTTCATCGCTGGTCATCGCGGCATGGCCGGAGGCGCCATTTCCCGCGCGTTGTACCGATCCGGCTATGCCGAGCAGCTTCTGTTGGATCGCACTACCCTCGATCTCGAGGATCCTTCGGCGGTGAGAGCTTGGTTCCAGGCTGAGCGCCCTGACGTGGTCGTGCTGGCTGCTGCGAAGGTCGGAGGTATTCAGGCCAACAGCACCTATCCAGCCGATTTCCTGCTTTCTAACCTGAAGATCCAGAACAATGTCATAGAGGCGGCCTGGCAAGCGGGTGTGCGCCGGCTGTTGTTTCTCGGCAGCAGCTGCATCTACCCCAAGTTTGCTGAGCAGCCGATCCGTGAGGAGGCTTTGCTGACGGGGGCCCTGGAGCCCACCAATCAGTGGTACGCCATCGCCAAGATCGCTGGGATCAAGCTGGGCCAGGCTCTCATGCAACAGCATGGTTTTGATGCCATCAGCCTGATGCCCACTAACCTCTATGGGCCGGGTGATAACTATCACCCCACCGATAGTCATGTGCTGCCAGCGTTGATTCGCCGCTTCCATGAAGCAGCCGAGCGGGGTGATGCAACGGTGACCTGCTGGGGTACAGGCTCCCCCCTGCGTGAGTTCCTGCATGTGGATGATTTGGGCGAGGCCTGCGTTTTTGCTTTAGAGCATTGGGCCCCCAGCTCGGAGTCCGCCCCCTTGGACGATGCGGGCCAGCCATTGCCGCTCCTCAACGTCGGCACTGGTGTGGATCTCACCATTCGGCAGCTGGCGGAGGCGGTGGCCCGGGCTACTGGATTCTCCGGCGAGATCATCTGGGATTCGTCTAAGCCTGACGGAACGCCCAAAAAGCAACTCGATATCAGCCGCTTAGCCTTGTTGGGCTGGACCGCCCGAATCCCTTTGGAAGAAGGTTTGGTCAGCACCGTGGCTTTCTTCCGCGAGCAGCTCAAGCAGCAGCTTGTTCGCCTTTAAATCCGCTCCGCTGGTTCCATGCCTTCTTCGATCACGCGCAATCTGGTTACCGGTGGAGCCGGCTTTGTCGGCTCCCATCTCGTCGACCGTTTGATGGAAGCGGGAGAGGAAGTGATTTGCCTGGACAACTACTTCACTGGCCGGAAGCAGAACATTGAGCGTTGGTTGCGACATGCGCGCTTCGAGTTGATCCGTCACGACGTCACTGAGCCGATCCGTCTGGAGGTCGATCGCATCTGGCATCTGGCCTGTCCGGCGTCACCAGTGCACTACCAGCACAATCCGATCAAAACCGCCAAGACTAGTTTCCTGGGTACGTACAACATGCTGGGCCTTGCTCGGAGAGTGGGCGCCCGGCTGCTCTTGGCGAGTACCTCTGAGGTGTACGGCGATCCGGATGTGCACCCTCAGCCGGAGACCTACCGCGGCTGCGTGAACACCATCGGCATCCGTAGCTGTTACGACGAGGGTAAGCGCATTGCAGAGACCCTTAGTTTTGACTACCAGCGGATGCACGGAACGGAGATCCGCGTGGTGCGGATCTTTAACACCTATGGACCCCGCATGCTTCCGGACGATGGTCGGGTCGTGAGCAATTTCATCGTTCAGGCCTTACGGGGTGAACCCCTTACGCTCTATGGCGATGGGTCTCAGACACGCTCCTTTTGTTATGTCGATGATTTAGTTGACGGAATTATTCGTTTGATGAACAGTTCCGAAACGGGCCCGATCAACATTGGGAACCCTGGTGAGTTCACCATTCGCCAGTTGGCCGAATTGGTCAGGGTAAAGATCAACCCCTCTCTTGAGTTGGTCTGCAAGCCGCTGCCCCAGGATGACCCCCTCCAGCGTCAGCCTGTGATCACCTTGGCACAACAGCATCTGGGCTGGCAGCCAAAGGTCGCTCTGGCGCAAGGTTTGGACAAAACCATTGCTGACTTTCGTCAGCGTTTGAGCTCATAGGTCCAACGATGCGAGCTCAGTCCTGGGACCGAAGGCTTTATTGGTGTGCTCTTGGACTCTATGGGGTTTTGGTTGTGGCGGCCCTTGCGGCTGGGCCCACCTCATGGGATGAGGAAACCGATTATCTTGGGATCCGTACTCAGATAGCACATGCAGTAGGTCTGCTCCGGGGAGCTCACCCTGACTATCATGATATTCACTCCGATCTTGAGTACTACGGAACCGCTGGCTTGTTCCCAGCCTGGTTGCTCTGGTTTGGGCAGCAGGCCCTGTTGGTCGGACGGCTTTCACTTTCGCAGGCACTCTTTGAACCTGCAGCTGAGCATCAGTTAACTGGCTTTTATTTTGTTTCTCATCTTGTTCTGGCGTTCGAGTTTGTTGGCCTGAGCTTGCTCACTGTGTCGATCTCGCGAGTGCTTGGAGCCCGTTCCCCCTGGATAGCCGGATGCCTGACGTTGATGCTTCCTTCCTTGTTGGGCCATTCCTTTGTGAACACCAAGGACATACCCTTCGCCCTTTTCTATACCGGATACACCTACACTCTGTTGCGTCGTCAACATTCGACAGAGCCCCGTTGGTGGTGGTGTTCTCTGCTGGCTTCCGGTTTATTGATCAATCAAAAGTTTGTTGCAATTGCGCCTGTTCTGGTCTCTGAACTGCTGCTTTGGTGGCTTAGGTCTTCTCCATTGCGTTCTTTCTGGCAGGTCATATTCTTTCCTATTGCTGCTTTGTCATTTGCACTTTTGATTCAGCCAGCAGCCTGGGGGCTGTGGCCATGGGTATATCTAAGAGAGTCTTTTGATACCTTCTCTCGCCACGGATGGGGAGGCTGTATGTGGTGGGGTGGAACCTGCATTGGAGTTAATCAGCCCGGGTGGTCCACCCTTCGTTACCTGTGGAATTGGTGGTCAATCAAATGGCCGTTGCTTTTGGTGTTTCTCCTTTTCATCCAGCTGCTCTGGTTTTTTAAACGTCTCTTGCTTCCCTCACCTTCCATCCTATGGCGTTCTGGATGGTTTCTTTTGCTTGCCCAGGCATTGCTGGTTCCCGCCATGGCTGTTATCAGGCAATCCAATCTCTACGATGCTGATCGACATACCTTGTTTGTTTATCCTGCGTTAGCTGCGATGGCGGCTTTTGGGTTTCAACGTTTGTGTGATTCGAGCGCGCCCTCGCTTTTGCGTAGCGCCATGCTCATCTTAACCACAGTTTTAGCGCTTGTGATGGTATTCGATGATCTCGTGCTTAACCCTTACCAGATTGCCTATCTTAATGAGTGGGGGCGTTATTCCCATAATCATACGACCACGGCGTTGGACTATTGGTCTGTCTCCGCTAAAGAAAGTCTGCGCCAGGCACAACTTGATGGATCATTATCAACTAGTCCCACCGTTGACGATAGCCTTGGGACTTTACCCCTATTCATTGGCTATCGCCAGCTTGCCGGTCATGTATCGAAAGGGGAATCACCAAAGCTTCTGTTCCAGATCAGAGACTCTCCCGCTTTCCGCGACCTAGATAACTGCCGCAAGGCTTCCGAGATTTCCCGCACACTGATTACTGGTCAAAAGTTGGTGATGAGCCGGCTGTGGACCTGCCCATGACACTGACTTTCGTTTGGCTGGCCATCACTTTCAGTGTGTGCTTGGTGCTCTGGTCGGATTGGAGTCTGCTCAGGCTCGGTCTTCCAGCACTCGGTTTAGTTGCCACCCTGATGTTCAGCTTCACCTATGGGCTCGGCTGGTCTCTCTGGCGTATTGATCCCAGCTCTTTGTTCGGCTATGGAACGGCATCGACCCTTGGTTCCTTGGACAGGCTTGGGGTTTTATTTTCTCTTGGTCTTTCCGTCTTGGCGCTTAGCTACAGCTTGATTCGGCGTTTGTCTTGTCATTTTCTGTCTCAATGTAACTCGCTGTCATTTCGCCGTAGTGCGGAAGCATTTCGTCCCCTGTTGCAGTGCCTTTGCATGGCTTTGCTTTTGCTCAGTGTGAGTGGTCTCCTGGGTATGACTGTACTAGGCCTGTTTCAGCGCGATCCTCTGCTTCAGCAGCATGCGCTTCAATCTTCTTGGCTAGCGAAGGGATTGATAGGTACTGGCTTGCTTTCCCGTCTTGCTCCTGTAGGACTCCTGTTGCTCCCTTTCGCATGGATCCGTTGGCAGCGCTGGCAGCGGTTGTTGTGCATATTGCTACTTTCTACCTGGGTTGTAATCGTTTCGGCTTCGGCAAGCCGCGGCCAGCTACTTGCTCTTCCGCTTTATTTAATTCTAGGAGGCCTCGTCTGGCAGTCATTGTCTTTGCGCACGGCGTCTCTAACACTGTTAACTGTTGGATTGATTTTCTTGCCTATATCTGAGTCTATTCGTGTCCATCGTGAGGGAGATGCTACTGTTACAGCCTTGCGCAAGACTTTTGAGACCTTCCAGATTGGCAAACAGCTCATGGGCACGGCCCATGAGTTTTATCTTTTTCTGACTCCTCGTGATTGTGCTGCTGATCTTGACACCCTTATAAAAATAGATCCTGTCTCCGCCCAGATAAGTCGCAATGGAGTTGCCTTTCTGCCTAATGATCATTATCTACGATGGCACATAGCAGGACGTTATCTCTCTTGCTCAAAGAGAGTTCTCTCTCACCGTGGTTTCGAACTCTTTGATCGCTTGCCTTTGGGTCTTTTGCCATCTTCCCTTGGCTTCTCAACACCCAGTCTTTTCGATGGGCAAGAATTGTCACAAGACCTATCCCTCTCTCTCGATCTAAAGCCCGGCGAGGTTTCCTATTCAACTATCAGTATCTTTGCGGATGCCTGGTGGCGTTGGCGTTGGCCAGGGGTAGTCGTGGTCACTGCCGTATTGGGTGGCTTGCTTGCTCTGATCCAGAATCTCCTGCTCTGGTTGATATTGCGTCAACCGATGGCTGGTCTGCTCGGGCAGTTGCTTGTGCTCAGCCTGGTAGGGACCTGGATCAACAACACGACTCTCACGATGCTCTGGTTCCTCTTGTGGGACCTGCCCAAGGCTTGGCTTGAATTGATGCTGCTAACAGCACTGCTTCGGTTCCGTTTGCCCAGGGGTGCCACCTGATGCTTGGCCTTGCCCGTCCGCTGTTTCCATCGGATCAAGCATTGGCGGCGATGAGTGCTCAGCTCGGAGTCCAGTCATGGTGTTTGGAGGAAACCTTTCAGCCCAGACGGGTTTCAAAGAGTTTGTCTGAACCTTTGACGTTTCTCACGCCTCAATTGAAGATCAGCGGGCGTCAATGGTTGATCCAAGCCCCGGCTGCAATAGAGGTGAGCTTGCAGTCCGGCTTGTTGCGGCTTGGTGGTCGGTGCTTCTACGAGGCCAACCGAGCCAACAAGAATTCTATGGTACGTCGCTGGAGGAGTGCTGGTTCCCTGCCGCCTGGCTGGTGGCACCGTCCACGTGTTCCTCTGCGGCATCCACAACCTCTGCTGCTTCTCAGCACCCACAACAATCCCAATTACTTCCACTGGCTGACGCAGCCGGGCCTTGCCCCATTGTTCTTGCAGGAGCATTTCGGCTTGAAACCTCTTCCAGGAGCAACACTGGCTCTCAGCCATCGGCCCAGGCGTTCACTCCCGT
>Ga0194123_10003346_pt1 | contig 19405 bp, 20 predicted proteins | sample TA2MahsurfametaG_5_FD_155479 | JGI IMG/M metagenome (GOLD analysis project Ga0194123, IMG submission 155479) | Freshwater microbial communities from Lake Tanganyika, Tanzania - TA2015023 Mahale A surface | ecosystem: Environmental > Aquatic > Freshwater > Lake | place: Tanzania: Lake Tanganyika... | reverse complement strand
GAACGTGATCCCACGATATTCACTTTGAAGCGCCTGAAGCACAAGCTCGGCGAGCCGCTTCGAGGCACCCATCACGTTGGTCGGGTTCACCGCCTTGTCGGTCGAGATCAAAATGAAATACTCGACTCCGGAGCGCGATGCCGCCTGCGCCGCACTCAAGGTACCGAAAACGTTATTGTTCAAGCCCTCAAGAACATTCTTTTCAACGATCGGCACATGTTTATATGCCGCTGCGTGGTACACCGTCTTAACCTGAAACGCCTTCATCGTCGACTCGAGCCGTTTCGTATCGCGGACATCGCCCAGCACCGACACGACCTCCACTTGTGCACCCATGTCGACGAGGCGCTGACGAAGTTCTGCGTCAATCTGATACAGCGACACTTCAGAGATTTCGAATAACACCAAACGCCGAGGTTTATTCAAAATGATCTGACGGCAAAGTTCAGAACCAATCGACCCGCCCGATCCGGTCACTATCACCGACTGACCCGCAATTCGGGCTGAGAGTAAGTCAGTGCGAGCCTCCACCGCATCACGACCCAACACGTCAGAAATATCAATACTTCTCAAGTCTTCGACGCTCGCCTTACCTGCAACGAGATCACCGATATCCGGCAGCGTTCGAACCGCAACACCCAAATCCGATAAAGATCGAAGAATCTCGCGACGGCGGCCTCGCGAAACCGAAGGCATAGCGAGCACAACGGTGCTCACCCCGCGGCGTGCCAAAAGCTTTGGCAACGAGCCAGGAAGATGAACGGCCAAGCCTGAAATATAGGCGCCCTTGAGGGCCGCAGAATCATCGACGAAGGCTACAGGCCTTAGCTCAGAACTACCGAACAATGCTCCGACGAGGCGGCGCCCGGACTCCCCTGCGCCGTAGATGATGACTGGATGAGACGCCATCGAAGCGCCCTCGGTAACGACGCTGCGAATCACCAACCGAGTCACGGCGAGAACCAACGTGCCGAAAGCCGCAAAACTCGCCGCGACGTCCCAAGGGACCGCTTCGAGCGTCGCAACCGCCACCGCCGCTGAAACCATTCCTGCGCCAATCACGAGGAAGTCGATGGGTGCCATCGCGCGGATGAGAGACCGGTAGAGCCGACCGATGAAAAACACTGCACCCGCCGCGAGGAGTACCACGAACAAAATGGAAAGGAAGTCTCCGCCATCCACCGGAATTTCGCCGAACCGCAGCATCAGCGCCAACCAAAGCGCTATCGCGATCCCACTGATATCGAACAGTACTGCAAGCGCCTGCCGCAGCGGCCTGGGCGCCATGACGAGGGGTCTTGCGAGTTTAAGAAGACGCTGGTAACTCAATGACATAACCTACGTCGATTCAACGGCCACATCATACACAATTCCATGAAAAGTATGCATTCAACCAACCCTCGAACCGCACTGAAGATTATCTGCCTTTTCTGGCTATCACTTCTTATTGGCTGCTCTCGATATGAGGCAGGGAAAGCCGCGTTCGATGAAGGCGATTATCAAACGGCGTACAACCGTTGGGAGCGCCTCGCGCAGTTTGGCGATGCCGCAGCACAAAATAAACTTGGTTATTTATACGAACGCGGACTCGGTGTATCCAAAAATCCCAGAGTCGCATTCTTGTGGTACCAAAAGTCCGCGGAATCCGGGCTTGCCTCGGCGCAGAACAACGTTGGACTATGCCACCTGCATGGCATCGGGACCGACCCGAATCCAGCGGAGGCTCGAAAGTGGTTCGAACTGGCGGTAGCACAAAGCTACGCTGACGCTGCCAACAACCTTGGCGTGCTATTCAACCAGGGGAAAGGAGTACCAGAAAACAACGGCCGAGCGGTTGAGCTATTTCAACTCGCAGCAAATCAGGGTGTAGCGGCTGCCCAAAACAACCTTGGGCTACTTTACCGAGCGGGTAAAGGCGTTCCCAAAGACTCAGGGAAAGCGTTGTTCTGGTTTAGGAAGGCTGCAGCGAGCAAACACCCTGAGGCGATGAACAATCTTGGAGTCATGCTGGATAACGGAGAGGGGGTTAATCCAGATAAAAAAGCAGCGCTTGCCCTTTTTGAATCTGCCGCCGGTTCGGGAAACGATAAGGGGGCAATCAATGCCGCCATTTTATTGGAGACAGGTGTCAACGGCGTGCCCGATCTGATTAGAGCTTACGCTTGGGTCAATATCGCGACAGGCAGAGGAAGCGCTGACGCTGAACAAATAAAAGCGCGGCTTGCCACGAAGATCTCTCGAGAGGAAGTTGATCGCGCCCAAAGGCTATCGCTTGAAATAGCAACCGGGAATAAGCGCTAAACCAAAGACGTGGCGGAGACGAACCGCCATAGTCGATCGACTCGGATAGACACAAGACACAGCGCTGCTCGGGCGATTCTAGAACCGTCGCGACATTCAGAGAAACGGGTTCCCATCCCGGGATGTAACGATTCGATCGCAGCCCGGCGGAGGCGCCGGCATAAGCGGCTTTTCACGTGCCGCGACATCCAGCAGTTCCGCAGTGGCACCGAGTGAGCGCAGTATCGACTGAACGCCCGCCAAAGCACGAGGCCGCGAGAGGATTGCGATCGCCGTCAACCAGCACAGCCGGATATCCAGCCAAAGCGATCGATTAGCGATGTAAAACAACCCCAGACGACCCTTGCCCGGACGGATCAGCTGGTTGTACGCGATGTCGGGGTCTGCCTGATCCTTCAGGATGTCGCCCTCATCCGAGAAAACGATCGACGCGAAATCGGTGATTCCGGGCTTTATTGACAACAGCTTCTTCTCTTCCGGGGTGTAGAGGTCCGTCTCGCGTTTCACGTTCGGTCGTGGGCCAACGAGACTCATGTCGCCATTGAGGACGTTCCACAATTGAGTAAGTTCATCAAGTTTGTACCGGCGGATGAAGTGCCCGACCGGCGTGATTCGTCGATCGTTGGAACCGGTCGAATCCACGCCGCTCTTGTCGGCGTTGATGATCATCGAACGAAGCTTGACCATCTTGAACAACCGCTCGCCCTTTCCCACGCGCGGAGCGACGTAGAACGGAGAGTGCCTGTCCTGCTTCCAGACGAGGAACATCACCGGCAACAGCACCGGAGACGCAAGCAGTAGCCCGGTCGCCGACGCGACCATGTCGAAGATGCGCTTCACCCGATCACCCGCGGTAGAAACTTTGGACTTGATCGCAGATGTAGTGGACCTCGTCGTCCGTAACGAACACGTTCATCGGCAGCATGATGCAACGCGCGAAGAACCGCTCGGTCTTAGGCAACTTCATCTGGAATCCAAGACGCTCCCACTGGTGCACGGCCTTTCCGCCCCACTGGATAAGAGTGCCGATACCGTTCACACGCAGGTGCTCTTTCAGGTCATCGCGACGATCGGCCTGCAGTTCGTAGTTCTGATACACGTCGAAATGACGAGGGTCGGCATCCGGCGCCGGCGGCAACTGCAGTTCCGGCATGTCACCGAGACGGGCTTGGTAGATCGCGGCCACCGCGCGCCGACGAGCAACGACCTGGTCATAGGTCTTCAGGCGATGCAGCAGGAAAGCCGCCTGCAGATTGTCCAGCCGACTGTTGCGCCCCCAACTGCGCACCTCGCCCTCCGCATCGCGTCCATGGTCGTGCAACTGCCACGCCTTGTCGGCGATGGTGTAGTCGTTGGTGAGGAACCCACCGCCGTCACCCAAACAACCAAGCACTTTCGCCGGGAAGAAGCTTATCGCCGAAGCATTGCCGAAAGTCCCGGCGTGCTTGCCCTTGAACTTCGAGCCGAGCGCCTGCGCAGCATCCTCGACCACGAACAAGCGATGCTTGGCGGCGATGGCCATGATGCGATCCATATCGCAGGTCCGGCCGTTCAACTGGGTCGGCATGATGCCCACCGTACGCGGCGTGATCGCCGCCTCGACGGCATCCGGGTCGATGAGATTGTCAGCGCCGAGTTCCACGGGCACCGGAACGCCGCCGGCTGTCTTGACTGCGGCGGCGGTCGCCAACATCGTGTGGGACGAGAAGATGACCTCATCACCGGGGCGCATCCCGATGGCCATCCACCCGAACTCCAAACCGTCCGTCGCATTGGCCACACCCATCGCGTACTTCGCCCCCGTGTATTGGGCGAGCGCCGCCTCGAATTCACGAAGATCCTTCTGCAGGATGAATGCGCCTCGCTTGCCGACCTCATCGAAAATGCTCAGGAAGGCGTCACGATCGTCCGTATAGACGCGAGGATAGTTGAAGAACGGGACGGTCATCTTCGCTGACATCTGTTACGCCTCTGGAATTTATTATTTGAGAGGTCGAGCGTTACCGCGCCATCAATGCTTGAGCGGCAAGAACGACTTGATCGACATCGGGGTAGTATATTTTCTCGAGGATACGGGAGGTAGGGGCAGGCGCATCGGGCAGCGTGATCCTACGCGGCGCGGCACGCAGTTCACCCGGCGCCAGGTGCTCCACTACCGAGGCGATGACCTCCGCAGACATCCCGCAGGTGCGCCAACTGCCATCCAGAGCAAGCATCCTTCCCGTCTTACGGACCGACTCCACCACTAGCGTGGGGTCGAAGGGGTTGAGCACCCGGAGATCCACCACCTCGGCCGACACGCCTTGAGCGGCGAGCTCGTCCCGCGCTTTTAACGCAAGCAACGTCGAATACCCAGACGCGACAATCGAAAGGTCAGTCCCAACGGCGAGACAGCGAGGACCAACCGCCCGAAGGTCGATCTCCCGAACCTCAGGCAAGTCATCTGTTTGTGAATACAACCAACGATCGTCGATATACATCACCGGATCGTCGCAAAGAACGGAGGCGATAAGCAGATCCCGTGCGTCAGCAACCGTAGCGGGCATCACCACACGCAACCCTGGAATGTGCGCAAACCAAGAGTGAAGTGCCTGGGAGTGTTGCGCGCCTTGCTCGCCGCCGCGATTAATGATTCCGCGGATAGTTACTGCGGGATGTGCCTGGCCGCCCACCATGTGCGACCACTTAGCCGCCTGGTTTACCACCGCATCCATCGCATAAAGCATGAAGTCGATCCGCGGATGCACCACAATTGGTCGCATCCCGGAGAGGCTTGCGCCCACTGCAGCGCCGGTGCACGCAGATTCCGAAACGGGAGTATCGATGATTCGATGCACCCCATACCTCTTGTCGAGGTCCGTCATGGAATTGCCGACATACCACGGACTCCACAAACCCTGCCCAATCACAAAGACTTCCTGGTATTTGTCGAGCAGGTATTCGAATGCCGCGAGGATGGCGGTACCGTAATTGTAGTTCTTCATTTCGCGTACACCCGATCCAAGAGGGCGGATACCTCGGGATAAGGATCCTGCATCGCTCGCTCCCAAGCCTCCTCTATTTCAAGAGTCAATTCCGCTTCCAAGTCCGCGTCATGATCGGCAGACCAATAACCTTGCGCCACCATTGCAGCACGAAGTCGCGCAATCGGATCTCGAGCCTTCCAGTTGGCGACATCATCCTGGGAACGGTTGACGCCGACGTCAATGTCGTCACGCCAGTCGACGTGCCCATACCAGCGGTAAGTCACCGCCTCGATGAACGATGGACCACCACCGTGTCGAGCGCGGATCACGGCTTCCTCGGCGGCTTCGGTCACTGCGATCACATCGTTGCCGTCGATCACCCTCGCCGGAATATCGTTGGCGGTGGCGAACCTAGCCGTCACATCTTTGGGCTGACGGATGGAAATATGCATGTGACTCGCGAACAAGTTGTTTTCGACAACGAAGATAACCGGAACATTCTGAATCCGAGCAAGATTGAGCGACTCATGGACAACCCCCTCCTCCACCGCACCGTCCCCCAAATAGGCCACCGCTACGTCATCGGAACTCTGAAGCTTTGCAGCCAAACCGGCGCCAACCGCCAAAGCGACCGTGCCAGCCACGATGGGAACCGACCCGTAGAAGCCATTAGGCTGATCCCACAAATGCATCGACCCGCCCATCCCCCGCGAAAGTCCGGCATCCTTCCCAAGCACCTCAGAGAACAAACCACGGACGCTTGAACCCAATGCGAGAACGTGTGAGTGAGAGCGATGAGCGCCAAACACTCGGTCCGACGATCGAAGACACTCAGAAACACCGACGGCGATAGCCTCTTGTCCAACTCCCAAATGAACGGGCCCGCCGATCAAACCTTGTCGCCTAGCCTGCGCAAGTCTGTTTTCCACAAGTCGGATTCGAAGCATGCCGAAAATCAAAGTTCGAAGTTGCTCCGGTGTACGACTCCCGACGTCAATAGCCTGTTGGAAAGAGAACGGGCTAGCCAGCTCTCCCAAGGAGTAGATAGCACCTGGATTTTTCACAGCTTCTCCGTCACCGTGTTTTTCTTCGCCACCATAACGAACTTAAACGCCGATCGCGACGGCCTTATTAATTGATCAGTAAAATCAATAAATCGGGACGTTCGCTCATCTTTCATAATCAAACGCAAGATTGGCAATACCCAGACCAACGATCCGAAGAAAGAAATCGAAACTACTTGAAAGTCTGATGCGTAGCGACTCAAAAGGCGTAGGTCTGGAATTCGACGTAGCGTGTTCAAGGAGCGTCTTTTAAAAAGATAATGAAGCCAGCGGTTAATGTTATAGATAATATTATTTCCTAATGAGTCTACACAAATAAATACACCACCAGGTTTAAGTACCCGAAAAATCTCACGACGAACCGCCTCATTATCTCCGTAACTTAATATTCCGGCGCCACAAACGACATCAACGGAACTTGATTGTAACGGAAGTGATTCAATATCGCCGACTTGGGTTGACAGTGTGCCCGTACCGAAGTTCCTGAAGCGAAGCCCTAACACCTCAAGAGCCTTTGACGAAATATCTACCGCGAGAAGCCGCCCTCCGGCACTTAAAATTGCGTGCGAAAACTCTCCTGTGCCAGCCCCTAATTCAAGAACCCACAATCCCTCTCTTACGTGAATAGAGACCTCGCGCTCATAAGCGAGGTATGGCGCGCGAATATCCGCTCGCACAGCGGAAGCCCCTAAAAATCGCCGAGACCCGCTCCCAAGACGCGAAAACAATGCAGCCGCCCTAAAATCATACCTTTCACGCTCAACGTCTTTATCGGACATTATCTAAACTACTAATTTAAAATACTAAGACCTTTAGAAGCCGCTAACTCGGTAATACTATCTACCAGTCCGCCGTAAACCTTCTCAAAGTCAAAAAACTCCGAGTAAACTGTCAAAGCATTGTTTCCCATCCTCACCCGCTCGAATTCCGAATTTAACAAGAGTTGGCAAGCATCGAAAAACTCCTCGTCCGAACCATATAAAACCCCAACCTGATGCTCACGAACTAAGCGCTCAACTTCTCCGCGTAAACTCGTGATTATCGGATTCCCTAGCGATAGACTATCTATAATTTTATTTGGCACGTTAAGACCGAAATTATCCGAATTTTTATACGGAGCTAATGACGCTAAACTTAAATCTGATAAAGCGACCAACTTATGAACATTGACCCATCCAGGCATAACGACATTTGGAAGATCTCGTGTTGCCCGCCGAACAGCCATCTCCTCGCTACCGGCGCCACAAATTACAAACTGCACATCTTCGCCAAGATTAAAAAAACGCCTCGCAGCGTTTATTATAGGACCAAAATCAAAAGCCGGTGAGATGCTCCCAACAAACATGAATCGACGACGGTTTGCGTCGGAAACTCCTTTATTCGCCCACCATTCTTTTGACAAATAGTAATCATAATCGCTTATTTCCGGCAGTGGCGACGTCAGCGGCGAGACAACTACTTTCCGAACTTTTTCGTCGTTTGCAAACCGCTCTATCCAATCAATATATCCTCTCGACATTGCTGAAAAGGCCGAAGCACTTCGAACCGCCGACCGCCCGAGTTGAAAATACGGAGCTAAAAGTAAACGTGCGGCCGGTTGTAGAACGCGAGGGAACGCGGAAAGGAAAAAATCCGGCCAAAGATCCTTGACATCAATAATCGACGGAACTCCCTTTCTCGCAGCCCACTTTAGAAATACCGCCGCCGCCTCGATAGGTGGATAGCCAACAAAACACACATCCGGGGGGTTGACGCCCCACGCACCCGACAGACACTTTTTAAGATTCCGAGCGAGGATCGCGTGGTCAATGAGTCGCGCAATGCCGATATTCCGGCTGTAGCCAGGAGACGGCACGAGCGTCACCACAATTTTATCCGACACTCGGAGCTGCGCTGCAATCCGAGAGCGATGTCTTTTCTGCTGATGATAAAACGCCGACGTCCAAATATTAACGTTATGCCCACGACGTTCCAAGGCGACCGCCAAGTTCATCGCACGCATGGGCCGAGGTACCCCAGGGTCAATGAACATCGGCTCGCCTGTCTGACAAATCCAAACTTCCATAATATTTTCAACCCGTCAATCGGACTTCGTACGATGGTCGCGAATATCGAAAAGTAAAAACATGATTTATGCGCCTGTCCTAGCCGAAACCGCAAGATTTACTGGCTGGTCTCTCGAAAACCCCACTAGAATTCCTGAAACTATCCAAAATAAAGAGCCGGACGCACTTAAGTGAAATATTTCCGCCCCAAGTCCGCCCGCCAAATACGCGAAAACTAGCGATAAAAAAACCCGTCTCCCAACTCGTCCACGGATATTAAAGTATAATGACAAAATAATACCGGAGTAAAGGACCGCGCCCAAGACACCAAATTTGGCCAATAAGTAAAGGTACTGGTTATCCATCGCCATATTGAACAGAAATTGGCCATCTACGCCTACCTGCCCGATTCCATAACCGTTCCCAAAAAGAATTTTGGACCCTCCGTCTAACCAGGACAGTTTCCACCATATTCCCCTCTCAACTAGGACTTGCGCAGGATCCAAAAATCCGTAGTAACGTGTAAGAGAATTCCAAATAGTGAAATCAATCCTTGAAAATAAAAAAACGAAGCCGACACCCATCATGGAAAATAAGCCGAAATTCAGTGCTTTATTTCGAGACCGCACACTTTCGATAAATAAAAATATTAACAACATTAGCACTGATGTTTTTGACCCAGACAAAAGTACGCAGATTCCAGAACATAATAATAAAGTTAGGATCGTAAAATTCTTGCGAAAAAGAACTATTCTAAGGTAGTTTAATAGAAAACATCCGAAAAATATGACTCCCGATGATAAAGGGGAATCTCCGTGACCGAACGGAGATATGCCATAAATGCCGTCCGGCCCAGAAAACACCTGGGAAACTCCATAAATAATCACAGGGCTACATATGACAAGCCCATGATCAAGTAATTTTTTATAGTCGTTTCGAGCGACCGCTAGCGCAACAAAAAAAACCGCGTAAAGAGTGGCTTCTTTAAGCCATAAAAGTATCCAATCAAGAAAGGCGGTCGATAGCAATTCCGAGACGCAACTAACCAACGCTGAGTAAGTTAAAAAGATAGCCATGAAACCGATCACGCCAGCCTCATTAGTAATAAGGCGCCCATAAAACGGTAAGAAGGTAATGATAACAAGTCCAACCACGTCCTCGGCCCTAACCCCGACGAGTTCTAGTGATAAACTCTTTGGAACAAGGAATAGAGCGAAAAAGTAAAAAACTAGTAACGCGTGCATAAGCGCTCCGCCCGAAGCAAAAGTTGCCTCATTTTGACAATTCGTTTCAAGCCTGCGGATCTTACTCACTTATCTCGTTGCCAAGTCTTATTTTTCTTTTCATTAAGAGATCATCGAAATCCTTTAGCGACTCGATAAAAATTACGTTATTAAATCCAGTTAATTTAGATAAGTGGGCGAGTCGCGACTCAAATATCCCGGCGGACATGCCTAACAACTTCCCGTAAGATATAGATGCGTCAGCGCCGCGAACGGTAATGAGACTAGTGGAGAATGCGGCCACAACCAAATCGACCGACCCCGACAGAAGTTCCGCTGGCAATGAGGCGTCCAAGTACGTGATGGCCGGTGATTCCACGTCATGACCCAACTCCAGCCTAGAAGCTGCGCGTGGGTGGTTCTTGATCATCACCGTGTAGCCATACCCCACCAAACTCGACACCAAACTCTTTACGACGGCGCGCTGGACGACCGCAGCTACCGGTTCACCACCGACAAATAATGCCGCTCTCTTGTCCGATCGGTGACTAATTTCGTGGCACTTACTAGACCTCAAAGACATAATGGGCAAAAATTCCTCGCTTTCGAGATACGGAGGATAGACGCTCCATGAGTTTGTAAAGCGCTCCTTTAGTTTGAAAACTCGGTAAACGTTTTTACCTCCGTCGGCATGATTTTCATAGCAATCAAAAACGCGGATTAATTGCGTCGATATAAGAGTGGCTATACACCTCTTGATGAATGGCTTTTCTCGGTGGTGTGTCCACCAGTTGCGCAAGGATTGGTTCTTTGATGTTGACAGCCGAGTGAAACTAACTAGCGATACCATTGGACGCAAAACGATCTTCTTATTTTTAATAAAAATTAGAATAGAATCCAGTGATACCCAAGCGCACTCATGGAATACTATGACCTTACGCGCACAAATACTCAACACAAGCATCTGACAAAACCGAATAACGCGATTGCCAGCCAGGCGCGAGACTGAAGCCGATTTTAACACCTGAATGTGTTTATATGACTCGTATATCTCAGCCGCGCAATAAATCCGGACGTCGTCACAATCGTGGTTTAGAAAATAGGAGATGGGCAGCGAAGATGCAACAAACGCAATGTTCAAGGTTTATAACCCTTGAGGTTAAGGCTTATTTCGTAAAAATTTAACCCGCTTCTTAGCTTGCGGGCTGCCCAGTCGGTTTCCCCAATGCCTTCTCGCGAGGGAAACCAGCGTTGAACCCCTGCGTAGCCACATTGATTTAATTGCTCTTCAAGCGTTCGAAAGTCGTATACCGACTTATGGTAGTTGTGGGGGTAATCCTGACCGCCCATTAATGCATGCCGAAAAATCGACAACTTCTTTGATGATCTCAGGTACCCATCGCACACCAGCTCAAAATCTGGCACGGAGATTATCACCTCACCTCGGGATTTTAATTTCAAAAAAAATAGCTCGAGAAGTTTCTTTGAGTCGTTGAAATCGAAGTGCTCTAAAACATGGCATAGATATATTTTTGACAACGAGCGATCGGCAAATTGAGCGAGAGACAAATCATCGGTGCATAAGTGAACGTGACGAAATCCACGTGCGTCAATGTTTACCCACCCTGGAATATCAGAATCGCCGCACCCGATATGAATTCGCAGACCGTCGGGGTCCGTGTGGTGATCTAATTTTTTTTTATTTAATTTTCTTTTAAAATGATTAACTAATTTCATATTATTACTAAATATTTATTTCAAGTTTACCCTATTAGAATAGATAATATTTCCCATAAATATTTGAACGAACAGTTTTAAGTAAGAGATGAGCATAAACGTCGGTTTAGCGTACCATGGGGGGACAACGAGCGCATACCAAAATCTTATTTTAAGATTATTGACCGACTTTAACGAACTGAATGACAAAAGTATCTCTTTCAAGTTCAGGCGACGAGTGCCGGGATTTAGCCCAGTCAGCGAGGACTCACCATTCGCTACTGCCGTTGGCAAGATAAACAAAGAGTATCCGTTAATGGCAAGTCTACGAGAGAACTCATTGTCACCGCCATACTGTGGAAATCTGTCGCGGTTGTAGAGTCCGATTGAGGAAAAAGCCCTTAAAGGGTGCAGCACGCAGCGACCGTTCAACAAATCCACCGATATTGGGTCGTTCGGGACGTCGATCAACGACACGCCGACGAAGGGATGGCGGTTCCAATTGAGAATCCAGGAACGCACGACGACTCCCGAGGATATAACTGGTCGTCGAGTAAGAGCACGGTCTACACACAAGGCGCTAACAACCGTCAGTTCGTCTTTTTTCCCGGAAAATGTCACCAGACGCTCAAGCGTGTCTGGCTCCATCTGAACATCGTCATTCAAAGTCAACACGTAGTCATCTAGCCCGCCGTGAAGTAATACGTAGCGCAGTCCTTCGTTCGTTGCGCCACTCCACCAAAGATTCCCATCTCCATGCAGTAACTTCACATTCGACGCAAAAGTTTCAATCCATGCCCTAGTACCGTCAGTCGAGCCATCATCCACGATGATTGTTCGATAGTTTCTATAGGTCTGACAGTAAATCGCTTCCAAGCACTTTTTCGTCTCGCTAAGCCGGTTGTGGACGGGGATTATTATCCATACTACCCTCTGATTGCATACGCCAGATAACCCAACAGAATTCATTCTCAGATCCCATGTAAACAGCTATTAAGAACTGGATCGATTAGTATATTAATCAACCCGAAACGGTTCAGTCTTCGAAGCCAACTGAGGGTAAAAATCATAATAACCTATGTATCCGTTATGAATTCCACTACACCTCGCTTGACGCCTACCAATACTAGCGTCGCAACATCGCGGACTAAAGTGGTCTGGACTTCGGATGAAGCGCGTCGATTCGTTTAGTGAACCGGCTACTTCCGCAATACTGTATCGACCCACCGTTTTCTGCACAGGTCAGGCCGCTAAAGCATACGCCATAGCGGGGGTTTTCATGCCGAGAGCCTGGTGGGGCCGACGGTGGTTGTAGAAGCGGATCCATTCTCCGATGACGCGCGAGGCGTGTTTTTGAGTATCGAAGCGGTGACGATGCACACATTGCTCTTTCAAAGTCCGGATAACGCGCTCGATCATGCCGTTCTGCTGTGGGCAGTGCGGGGTGATGAACTCCTGTCGAAGCCCATAACTGCGCACGAGACGCGTGTAGGCCCGAGAGGTGAAGACGAAGCCGTTATCCGACCTCAGCAGGAACGGCGCAGTAACGCGGCCGAGTGTCCCGAACCGCGCGATCAACGCCTGCTCGAGCGCCGACATCGCCGTCGTTGCTCTACCGATTCTCGAGAGTTGCCAGCCAAGCAGCTCTCGCGTGTGACAGTCGATGACGAGGGCCAAGGTTCGCCAGCCATCACGACCCGCCCAGACGCGGCAGAGATCCGTCGCCCAGCGCTCATTGGGTGCCGTCGCAGCCGAGGGCAACGCCTCGATACTAAGTTCGCGCCTCGTGCCGTCGATTGACCGAAGTGGGACTACCAGACAGAGCGACCCCCATCTATCACCACGTTTTGCCCAGTCATGTACGAGGAGGCATCGGAGCATAAAAATTGCACTGCCGCCCTGTATTCACTTTTCTCTGCCATTCGCCCCAACGGAATCAACGACGACAAGCGCTGAACAAATGCCTCGCCTTGCCCGTTAAACACGCCGCCGGGGGACAGCGCATTACAGCGCACGCCCTTGTCGGCCCAGTACGTGGCGAGGTAGCGGGTCATCCCCACCAGGCCGGCCTTGATCACCGAATAGGTGACCGGCTTCACCGGTTGCAGATCTTCTGGCAGACCCTCTGTGCGGTACAGGCGTTGGTCGGGAGAGAACACTGACAGGTCGGAGGCGATGTTGAGGATCACACCCCCTTGGCCATTATTGGCCATCGCCGTGCCGAATACTTGGCTACACAGAAAGGCACCGGTCAGGCCAACGGCGACCTGCAGGTTCCATTGATCCAGAGGGAAGTTCTCCAGTCGGGAGGTTTCCAGCACCCCCTGTTGACCTTTCACCTTGGGGTCGATGGCGGCGTTATTGACCAGAATATCGATGCGCACACCGGCCGACCATAGGGTGTCGGCTACGGCGCGTATCCCCTCCGGTTGCGACACATCCATGCGCTGGGTGAGAATCTTTTTAGCTTCGAAGTGTTGTGCCAACCGGCTGCGCGCGTCTCTCAATGGGGTTTCACCAATATCCGTAAGCACTACTTTTGCACCACTTTCCATCAATGCTGCCGCATGTTCTATTCCCAGCAAACCAGCCGCTCCCGTAATCAGCGCTGTTTTCCCGGTCAAATCGTATTTTTCAAAAGCCATTTTGTTCAATGCTCTAGTAAGGTCTATCGATCATTAGGCACGCACTTGCCCGCCATCCAGCGTCCACACGCTTCCGCTGGAGAAACGACTGCGCGGCGAGGCAAGGTAGGCCACTAAGCTCGCTACGTCGACAGGGGTACCCAGGCTGCCTAGGGCGACATCCTTTGACAGCATGGCCTGCACCGCTTGCGAGTCTTCCGCGAGTTTGTGCGACCAGACAGACCCATCAAAGAGGATATTTCCCGATGCGACGGCAGTGATACGCACGCCCTGTTTACCGAGTGGGCGGGAGATACCTCGCACATAGGCATGCAGCGCGGCCTTGGCGGCGGAATAGGTGATGGGTGCGCCGGGGATCACTTCGAGCCCGCAGATCGATGAGATGCAAACAACCACCCCCTTACTGGCAGCCAGTGCATCGCGAGCGGCTTCTACGACGTTGGTCGTGCTCCACAAGTTCAGGGCAAACACCCTCTGCCATTCATCAGCGGTTTCGTCGCCGGGAGGCACCGAGCGGCCGCTACCGACATTGCAGACAAGAATGTCCAGCCGGCCGAAAGTTTTGAGTACATCGGCGACGATTCGCTGCGCCACAACTGGGTTGGTGACATCGCCCACCACACCGATGGATCCATCTAGCTGGGTAGTCGCCGCTATTAAATCCGCTTTGTTGCGACCATTCAGCGCGACGCGGCAGCATTCGGCATGCAAGGTTTGCGCAATAGCCCAGCCGATCCCCTTTGAGGATCCGGTAACGAGTGCCACTTTTTTTTCGAGATCAAGTTGCATGATTGATAAGTCGGCGCTGTCGGAACGTCGATTCAGCAGGAACACCCTCTTCTATCTGACTCCAAACCGTATTGCTGCATCCACTGCAGTGTCATGTCGCGATAGCTACTTAATACTTCCGAGTGATTACCTTCAGCAGCGCGTACGGTTTGAAGGATAAAGTTACCTTGATAATTTATTTGCGCAAGGGAGACAAACACAGCATCGAAATCGGCACCACCGGCCTTGAGCGGTAATGTCGTGCCACCCAGCGCACGATCCTTAACGTGCACGTTGACCACCCGTGCGCCGTAAGCTGCGAACTCCTCCGCCGGCTTAAAACCCAGAGCCGCGCTGTTTCCAATATCGTAATTGATTCCAAACCGCTCGGCTGGTAGGCGGTCGATGAAGCGGCCAACCTCGGCGGGAATGAAATCGGACTCGAAAATCACCTGCAAATGGTGTTGCGCCAGAAAGGATTGCTGTGCCAAAAGAAAATCGACAAATATATTTTCTTGCTCGAATGTCTCCAGCCGCCCGTTATCAACCAAGGGGACAACTATCATCCGTATACCCACGGCCGCGCAAGCACGACCAATCGCCAGAAAATCTGCCTGCAAATCAGCCCGAATCCGATCGTCAACTTTCCAGAACGGCGCTTGCATGAAGCAATCCCCCGTGAGCGAAGGGATGAACAGATCGTGCTGCGTACAAAGTGTTCGGATCTTTTCCTGACCCTCCGTCGTCATCAACGGATTTTCATACAGCCGCTCCTGATCTAGCGTCCATTCCATCAAGTGAAGATCGATCGACGCCGCAGAGGGGAATTCGCTTTCCCAATCACGCCAAGGAAAAGCCTGAATCTTGCCGTCCACCGGCTCGCACAGGCGGCCTTGCATGAAGCCAATTCGCCGTGTCACTTAGTTTTGAATCGATAAGGTGTAGGAGCGTCTCCGGTACCTTTGCCAGCACGCTCCACATCCCATTTCTTGATTTGTCCGACGATGTCGACACCGGTGTTGGCGCTCCATCGGGTAATAAGACGATTGAAGCCTTCACCAACCACACCATTCCCGATCTTATTGCCGTTCAATGATGTCACCGGAAGCATGCAGAAAGGCGTTCCCGTCATGAAGGCTTCATCGGCGGTATAGACGTCATAAGCTTCGATATTTTTCTCGATAATTGGCATACCCAGTTGCGGGCACAACTCATTCATCACGTAATCGCGCGAGATACCCCGTAGGATATTGCGACCTTCAGGGGTGATCACAACTCCATTCTTGATAATAAAAAAGTTGTCGCCCGTACCCTCCGCGACAAATCCATCGGTATCGAGTAACAGCGCCCAGTTATTGTCGCCTTCTACTTGGCCGGTTTCAATGTTCGCCATCAGGTAATGGATACGACTGCGGTTCTTGATCTTAGGATCGAGAAGGTAACCGGGGATGGCGCGCTGCGAAGTGATTACCGCGTTAATACCCTTGTCGAACAATCCCCCCATGGTGGCCACTGTCCAGCGCAAGGGGAAGTCGGCGATGATCACATTCGGGCCCTTGTGTAGACCTTCAATGCCCTGATAGATGCCAAGCAAACCGCGAGAAACGTCGATCATCAATCGGTGCTCATCATCAGCCGTGAATAAATGATCATTGGCTTCGATGGTCTGGTAACAGGCCTTTTCCATTTCCTCCGGAGTCATTTTCAAGGGAATACGCAACACCTTCACACCTGCGTAGAGACGGTCGATGTGTTCCCGCAGCTTGAACTGCTTTTTATTGAATGACCGAGTCATCTCGAAGACCATGTCACCGAACATCAATGCCGAATCATAAACAGAAATCTTAGCCTCTGTTTCTGGCGCGAGTTTGCCGTTGAAGTACACAAGACGGTGATTGTTCTGCATGTTACTCATTTACCCTTAATGAAAATAAACCAATAAACTAGTTGTCGTTCGCGACTTTCATGCGGTCTTCGTACTAAATATGTCGGTCAACGACAAAGTTCGCTGAAAAGTGAGAAAGCAATGCTAAATGATCAGGTAGAACATCCTTGCCAATAAATGGCTTATAAAGCGGCGGAAAGTTCTGCACGGCCAGAAGGCGATCTGGGTGACGCGTTCGATTAGCGATATTCTCGATGACGATCGCCAGTTTCGGAAATACGTACCACAGCGTGCCGCGAGTCATGAAAAGCCGCGCAAGCTTCTCCTTGTTCCGCGTTCCTCCTTCCTTGGTCCTCATTCCTTGCTCGCTGAGTGAGATCTAAATCAGAAAAGATGCTGCGCGGGAAATAGCTGGCTGCTTCTTCGCAAGCTGTCACCGACACATCATAGCAGTAGCTTTTTTCGGCAGTCGAAAGACTATGCTTAACCGTCAAGTCGAGATAATGGCCCGTGCCAAAACCAAAATCCTGGATTTGGTCAAACCGACCTAAATCCACCAGAATTTCCTTAGTTAGCCGGACATCAATCCAATGTCCTGCTCGTCCTGATGCTAGGGTGTAATTGCACTATTTCGATACAGTTCCTCGAAGTCGTCCACCATCTTGCCGTCCCGAAATACATAGTCGTGAAAATCGGTCGATTTGTTCAATTGGGCATGCCTCCATTATCTTTATCTGCCTTCCCGGTATACATTATCGTACCAGCGAAGTGTATCGGTAATATGGAATTGTGGATTCCTTGGGTAGAGATATTCGTAAAGCTGGCGCATAAACTCATACTGGTCTAGTGTGTTGACATCAAGAATCAAATCGGGGCGGCGAAAGCCCTCGGGGCATCTTATAGTGTTGACTGGACACCACGCCGCGTCAACTACCTGGCCTGCACTGTAGTCATAAAAATTTAGGTGAACATGCTCGCGCTGGCGTAAGTCCTTGTGGCGCGCTCGTGCTTCCTCGAGCAAAGAGAAATCGAATATTTCAGCGCCAATACCGTCAGGATAACCTGAGTCACCGATGACTGAAAGGTTTGACGAAAAGCCGCGCATTCCGAGAGATAAGTGATAATCGACAATGCGATCAATTTCTCCTGGCTCGGGAGTGGCATTGTCGGCCGGCAATCGACCAATAATGTCGGCTTTAGCCCACAGCGCCGCTTGGTAATAACGCTCGACTAAATCGTTCTCGGAACCAGCGAAAACCTTGATTCCGTAACTTTCTCCTAGCCCCACAAGAACCCGATCTCTTTCGGTGTCAGGTATTGCCAGCACAATGTCGTCCAACTTGGTGCAACGCTTTACGCGCTCAAGAATACGCCCCACCAATGGCGCTCCTGCCAAGTCCATCATTGACTTACCCGGTAGGCGAGTGGAACCCATTCGAGCCTGAATGATCAACACAACTTTTGGCTTCATTGCGCCGGTTCCGAAAAATAACCTTTCTCGACTAATCCACAAACAATATGGCCGATTGTGATGTGGCACTCCTGAATCCGCGCCGTTTCACGCGACGGCACGCACAGACAATCGCACAACGGGGCTAATTTCCCGCCGCCTCTACCAGTAAGGGCGACGGTTGTTAAGCCCTGCTTTTTTGCCTGCTCGACGGCAATCATAATATTGCGACTGTTGCCGCTAGTGGTAATGGGAATAAACACATCCCCCGGCCTGGCCACCCCCTGCAGTTCGCGGGCGAACACCTGATCGTATCCAAAGTCGTTGCCAATTGCGCTGATCGTCGAGTTGTTTGCACCAAGCACGAGGGAGGCTAACGGGGCTCTATCGAACATGAAGCGAGAAACAAATTCAGCGGACAGGTGCTGAGCATCAGAGAAACTGCCACCGTTGCCGGCGAAGATGACCTTGCCGCCGGACTGCAGACATTGAATACAGTCCGCGGCAAGTTTTTCGATTTGGGCGATCAGCTGGTCGTCGGCGAGGACGGCCTGTTTAACGGCAATCGATGCCGCAATTTGGTCACGAATCAGTGTAATGCTCACAACGTACCCTCCAGCCTCTCAAGGGCAATCCAGAAGCCTTCGCCACCGTTCTTGTGCCCCTGCCAGATTTCGGGAATGAAGGTGGCAGTAGGGCAGCCCTTTTGCAGAATCGCACCAAGACGCACGAAGTTGATTTCGCCTTCGCCCACCTGCAGCCCTTCACCATTCAGGCCCTTCGCGTCACCCAGATGCAGATGCGCACTAAACGGAGCAATTTTTTCGGCGAATTCATAAAAATCAATACCGAAATGGTTGCAGGTGAGGCGGGTGTGGGAAATATCGAAGCAGATGCGCAGTCTGAGCTTGGTGCACCATTCAATGATTTCGTCGATCTGCACAAAGATATTCTGATAGCGCTGCCCGCCAAAATGCCATGGGAAAGGAGCCATAGTTTGGGGGATCAGCTCTACGCCATCCATATCTAATTCGCCGAGGCTTTGGGCAAAGCGTTCGTAGTAGCCACGAATCTCGGCGGCCGGCAGCGGAGCATCCATGGTGAAGCCGCCAACGTTGGCCACGATGGGTGGGCGTGGCGTGTTGGGGAAGAAGCGCTTCAGGCTGCGGGTGATGTCGATCACGCGCTGGGTCTCGCGAATCGACTGATTGCGGTATGCATCATCAGGCGTGGCCAGATCCATTAGTCGGCTACCTGAAAACAACTCAGGGGCATGCACCACCAGACCGGCCTCATAGGGGCCATCCAGATAATCGGACGGGTTCAAGTCCATATCCGAATA
>Ga0194123_10003344_pt1 | contig 19409 bp, 22 predicted proteins | sample TA2MahsurfametaG_5_FD_155479 | JGI IMG/M metagenome (GOLD analysis project Ga0194123, IMG submission 155479) | Freshwater microbial communities from Lake Tanganyika, Tanzania - TA2015023 Mahale A surface | ecosystem: Environmental > Aquatic > Freshwater > Lake | place: Tanzania: Lake Tanganyika... | reverse complement strand
TCATCATCTTTCTTAGACTTTGATTTCTTCGGTTTCTCTTCTTCTTCATCATCATCTTTCTTAGACTTTGATTTCTTCGGTTTCTCTTCTTCTTCATCATGATCTTTCTTAGACTTTGATTTCTTCGGTTTCTCTTCTTCTTCATCATCATCTTTCTTAGACTTTGATTTCTTCGGTTTCTCTTCTTCTTCATCATCATCTTTCTTAGACTTTGATTTTTTAGGTTTCTCCTCTTTTTCATCGTCATCGTCTTTTTTAGACTTTGATTTTTTAGGTTTCTCCTCTTTTTCATCGTCGTCATCATTGGAGTCATTTGAAGAATTAGAAGATGATAACTCTTCTTTTTCTTGTGCGTAACGTTCTTTGTCTTTCTCAGCTAACTTGTTGTATTTATCTTTTTCGTCAGAAGACATATTCTTCCAAATCTCACCCATCTTTTTAAGGATTTCAGATGGAGCAAGATCAGGAAACTCTTCTTTAACGTCAGATCGCTTCATAGTGCAAAAGATGATGTAAGCACTACGAGCGCGCTTAGGTTCGTTCGTATCTTTGGATTTGGATTTGCGACGAGATTTAGATGTCTCAGATTCGTCTTCAGATGAAGACTTATACTTTGACATCTCCGATTCGTATCGACCCTTGTCATCCTCTGACATTTTTTTATAAGAAGCTTTTTCTTTTTCTGACATATCACGCCAAAGCTCCGCAATCTTTTGCGTTACTTCGACAGGAGACATATCAGGATTTTCTTCACGGATAAGTGGACGCTTTTCAGTTGAAAAAAAGATATAAGGATTCATAGCCCGCTTAGGGCAATTGGGATCCTTTTTCTCTTTCTTTGAAACTTTCTTTTCAACTTCCTTAATTTCATCTTTGATGTCGTCAAGGAAGTTCTTAGCGAAAGTCTTAACTGTCTCCTTACGAGACGGAGTCAGAGTTTCGATAGCTTGCTTAAGCTTGTTTGAAATGAACGAGAACATTATTAGCAGGTAAGTTAACTGGTGTATCAGATTACTATGAATCTCTATCTTTTTTAGTTTTTAAAATCAATTTTATGGCCTTTTAAGGGTCTTCCGACATATTCAAAATTTTTAAGTCAACAAAACTTAAAAATATCAAGATAAATTACTAAAACCCTTATAAATCATTTTTATACATTTTTATAAATATTATTTAAAGATATATTCTACAATATAGAATTGCTTGGATAGCACAGTCGGTAGTGCGTGTGACTGTTAATCACAAGGTCGGTGGTTCGATCCCACCTCTAAGCGTTTTTTGTTATTAAATTAATTTAATAACAAAATATATTTATAAATATTAAAAATAAATGAATACTCGTATCATAATATTTCTATGTTCTTTGTTTTTTGTAATTCTATTAATAAGTTTTCTTTTCATGAAAAAAGGAAATGAAAATTATAGCTACAATTATACTAAACTAAATAGAGAAGAAGTTGAACAAATACTAAAAAAAGAATGTAATCTAACACTAAGAGACTACATAAACGTACTAAATAGTACCGATAATCTAAAACTATTGTCTCTACAAGAAATATGCAACAACTTTATATGCCCAGAACTCACCATAAAAGATTCAAACGAATTGATGTCTTTTATAAACACAATTGCCGGAAAATGTATAATGAAATGTATCAATAATAAAGATTGGTATAGACTAGCATTTGTTAATCTTAAAGTTAATAGTTTAATGAGTATATTACAAAACACAAAATTGGTATACAAAAGAGCACTAACAAACGGTGTATACAGCGCAGAATATATTAATATGTATTATGACGAAAATCAAATAAATATTTATGATTTAGCAAATATGTATTCTCAAAATTATAAAATTATAAAAATATCTAATCCAGATTTTGAAAAATATGCAAATGATATGTTATCAAAAATATCAAATATAAAATCAGACGACAATGTTTTGAATATAAATCCAATAGAATTTGCAATGATCTCAACTCTATCTCTTGTTAATATATTCGATTTTCCTCTTCTAAATTGTTGAAATATTTAGAATATTCTAAATATTCTAAATATTCTAAATATTCTAAATATTCTAAATATTCTAAATACCAAAAAATATCTCTCAGATTAAACAATTCTTCCATATGCTTGCCAATTTACTTGATTAACATTTGACCCTAATGAAAATCCTGTTTTATTTTCATATGTATTCGAGTTTGTATTTTTATTTGAACCAATAAATATAAGAGTTGGAGTATTGATCAATATAAAAAGAGGCCTTCTCAAAAAGATGAAGATAAAATTATTAATTCACTTGGAGACTGGTTATCAAGACAAATTCAAAATTATAAAAATAATAAAGAAATCATGAAGGATGAAAATATTAGAAAATTATGGAAAGATTTTATAGAAGATAACTACAGAGAATACTTTAACTAATATTCTGAAATATAAAAATGAAATTATTTAATGGTTTAACTATTAAATAAAAGTTATAATAATAACTCTAAATATGTCAATAGTAATCGAATCTAAAGACATCTCTCCTGAATTAGAGGAAAAAATTTTAAATGAAGTCTTTGTTAAAAAAATAGAAGGATCTTCATTCGCTTTTAATAAGTTTTCTAAACAAAAGACAAAAGAAAAGATTGTACAACCATTACGTGTTTCAGAAGATCAAAATAAAGCATTTATACCATTTGATTGGGCTTTGAAAAATATAGAAAACACAAAGCGTCCTCCTAGAGACAAATTTACACCTATAAATGTTAAATTTAACGCACCACTTAGAGAAGGTCAAAAACAAGTAAAAGACGAGGCTATATTTTCTTTAAATAAAAAAGGTTCTGTTATGCTTGCTTTGTATCCTGGTTTTGGAAAAACGAGCATGTCTGTCTACTTGGCATCAAAAATAGGTTTAAAAACTCTTGTCATATGTCATAGAATTATCTTATTAAATCAATGGGAACAAGCTATTAAAAGATTTATAGATAACGTTAAAGTATGTCTTGTAAAACCTGGAATGTCTAATAAAAAATTAAAAGAAGCAGAAGAAAGTGACTTTCTTCTTGTTAATGCCCAAAATGTAAAGTCTCTTGGAGAAGACTTCTTCAAAAATATTGGATTAGTAATAGTAGACGAAATACATTTAATTTTATGCGAAAGCCTTTCGGAATGTCTAGGATATATTTGTCCTCGTTATTTATTTGGATTAAGCGCTACTCCATACCGATCAGATGGAATGGATAAACTGCTTGATTTTTATTTTGGAGAAGAAAAGATAGTAAGAGAGTTATATCATCCTCATAAAGTGTATAAGATAGATACTCATATTGAATATGAAGAAGATTCTAAAGATTGGAATGCTTTGATATCTGCACAATCTTTTCATGAAAAACGAAATAAATTTATAGTTGATATTATTCTTCATTTTAAAGATAGAACTTTTTTAGTTTTATGCAAACGCATTGAACAATCAAAAACTATTTTTAATTACTTAGAAGAAGAAAAGGAAAATGTATCTTTAATTGCAGAAGATAACAACGAATTTGATCAAAACTCTCGTATTATTGTTGCTACTACAGGGAAAGCTGGGGTGGGTTTTTCAGTAGATAGTATTGATTCCCTTATTCTTGCTTCAGATATACAAGCGTATTTTGAACAATACATGTGTAGATGTATTAGAAGAGAAGATGTATCTCCAATTATTTTTGATTTAGTAGATGATGATAAAGCATTAAAGAGACATTTTTCAGAACGCAAAAAAGTGTATACAAAAGCTGGTGGAGTTATATATAATTTTAATAAAGAATTTCCTCAACTTATGAAATCCTTAGAATAAAACAAAAGAATAAATGATTACAATTTTATAATCATTTATAATAAATAATAAACAAATAATAAAATGAATAATTTTGATTGGATTGATAATAATGTTGCCATTGGAAATTTTAAATCATCTTATAATGACTTTGATGTCATCGTAAATTTAAATTATCCTTTTAACGGTGTAAAAAACGAAGAAATACAAACTAATATTGTTATCTATAATTTTAAAGAAAAACTTATTTTTAAAATAGGATTATACGACAATGAAAACGAAAGAATGTATGATCTCTTAACTAAATTTATGCCACGACTTATTAACATTTATAATCAAAACAAAAATGTAAAAATATTATTTCACTGTTATGCCGGAGTATCAAGAAGCACAACACTAGCCATAGCATTCTTATGCAAAACAAAAGGACTATCTCTTACTCAAGCATTAGACTTATGTTTAAAAAATAGACCAATAATAAATCCAAACAAAGGATTTTTAAAAGCTCTTCAAGAATATATAAAATAAAAATGATAAATAATTTTATTTAGTACTTAAAGAAAAAACCTTTAAATTATAATTATCACCATAATATAAAATGTTAAATTTCGAAGACATTGATATATCAACTCAAACTATCATTGGCAAAACTAACTGGAAAATAAATACTCAAGAACTATTTAATAACTTGCCTATTACAGATTACAAGGTTATCCCCAAAAAGAGAGGAAGACGTCCAAAAGAAGAAAAGGTAGTAATTCCTCAAATCTTAGAAGAGGGTCAAATTATTACTCTAAAACTTGGTGATAAATTACGAGGTGTAGACCTAAAATCAAAGAAAAAACAAAAAGACGAAAGTAAAGAAAAAGAAGAAAAAAGTTATTTTAGAAATAGTTTAACAGTAGTAATGCACTGCGAAGGAAAACTTATTAATTTTAAAATATCTAAAAATGGTAAATTTCAATTTACAGGATGTAAAAATGATCATCATTCTCAATTATGTCTAGAACACATTAGAAAATATATTTCTTTAATGCCAGACAAAAAAATTGGAATGTTGCCTCTAAATTCCAATTTAGAGGTTATTTATACAACTGTAATGACAAATATCAACTTTAGTCTTGGATTTTGTGTAAATAAAGAAAATCTTGATGAACATATCAACAAAAATACAAATTACCATTCTCTACTAGAAACAACTTTTGGTTATACTGGTGTAAATATTAAAATTAATATACCAAAACTAGATAATATGCCTGTAATCAAAATGATTTATAAAGACGGGGAATGGATTAAAAATGATATTACTTATGCCCAATATTTATTAACCCTAGAAGACAAAGAAAGAATTAAAGAAAAATCAAAAGTAAGATACTTGACTTTTCTTGTATTTCAAAGTGGTAATGTAATCTTATCAAGTCCTCATAAATCATGTATGAAAGAAACTTATGAAAACTTTATCGATATGATTCAAAAATCAAAAAGTTTTATTGAAGAAAAATTCGATGAATAAAAATTTATATTTTATAGAAATATAAATTTAAAATGTATAAGTTGCAATTTATCTCTTGTAAAATACCATAAAATTGAAATAAAATACAAAGACCAAAGAAAATTCTCAATTTTCTTTTTATCTTCATTTGTTATAATAGAAGAACGAGTTAATAACAATAAATTTCCAATGCTTATAATTTTTTATCTTATAAATGTTTTCAATAGAATTTACACTTTCTTTTACAAATTTTTCATTTTCTAAATTTGTAAAACATGTATAATCTCCTGTATATAATTCACCTCTAAATTCCATATTTCTATTTATATTTTATATTTTAGTTTAAATATAAAATATCTAATCTAAAATTATATAGATCTATCAACACACTTTCTATTAAGAAATAGATCCAATTGTTCTTTATCAGAGTATTTTCTAAGATATTCTGGATAGCATGGATAAACAGTAGAACATGGTGCTTCAAAACAATGTTTAGGATACTCTGGTTTAAATGATACTCTACTCTTATAACAATCATTTTGAATTAGACGATAACCAGCTTGTCTTTCCATAATAACAGGTTCAGATAATTCATAAGCACCTCTATAAAATCTATTATAAGGAAAGTCATCCATATCTGTTATAAAGTTTTTAACAGTCTTACTTGTAGCGTAATAAGGCAATCCATATTGTGTTTTGTTAAGTATTTCTTTGTTCATTTTATATTTAATATTATATTAAAATAATTTAATATTTATATAATTATATAACTTAAAGATTATTTAAATATTTAAAATAATTATGTCTTTATCTGTATTTAAAAATGGAGACTTGATTACATCTCTTCCAACTGATGAACAAGAAGTATCACCAAAAGAAAAAACAATACTAGATATGCTCTACCCAACTCCTTCACAACAACCAAAAAATATAGATTCGGACACAAAAAAGACTCTTTTTCATTTTAAAGATATAATTATAGCATCTTTATTGTTTTTTGTATTAAATTTACCAATTGTAGATCATTTTATAGAAAAATATACAAAAACAACAAATTTATATTATAAACTATCTTATAAAGTATTATTTTTTGCTATTCTATTATTTGTTATAAACAACTTTTCTCTTTCAAAGAAATCTCAATAATAAATAAAAAATTATGGGAAGTAAAATAATAATATAAACAAGAAGCAATTTAGTATAAGATAATTTGTATATATCTTTATTATTCTCATCTTTTTGATGTTTACAACAAACAGATGGCTTAAAATATATTAAATAAAGTAAAGAAAAAACAGAATAAAGAATTATAAAGAATATAGTATAAGTAGAGATTTTATTAGGTTCGTTTGTATTGTTAATCTTATCTTTTATTTCTTTCATCTTATCTTTTATCTGATTTATAGTCGGACTCTTTTTCAATGACGACATTCTTTATTTAATTTATTATTAAATAAAAATGAAAATGAATTTAAACTTTGTATTTAATAATATATATTATCCCATCCTAAATATGTCTGAAAATTCGCTAGACGTTATTAACGAAGAAGTAAATGAAGAAAAAAAAGAAAAAAAGGTGTACTCGACTCATACAAAATTCTGTACATTTGGCAAAGACTGTAAAAAAAAGTTTAAATGTGTTTTTGCACATAACTTTAAAGAACTTTGTCCTATTATGTGTAAATATGATAACGAATGTCTTAGAAAAGAAAAATGTTATTACATGCACACATATGAAACAAAAGTTCAATATGTAAAAAGAGCTTTTCCTGAAGAGTTAGTTAAACTAAAAATTAAATTAGTTGATAATCATAATAATTATAATCATAAAGAAGAAAATAAAAATAAAGAATACATTGAAAATACAGATGATAAGGAAGTGTTAGAAGAAGATTTAACTGAATACAGAGAGCTTGTAAATAAATTAAGAAGAATGTTTTATGATCCGGCATTCGAAACTATGTATTGGGAAGACATAAACGAGTTTGTAGATCTTGATTGTTATGAAGAAGAAAAGGGGAAGAAGATTCTTTATGTTTTATAAATTTATATTAATAATATAAATTTATTTTAATATTTTAAATAGAAAATTTTATAAAAAATGAGTCTTGACATTAAAAAATTGTCAAAATTGTTTCAAGAAAATGATATAGTAATATGCGATTATTTTTGCGAAGATTCAAAATGTATGTTTATAAAATGTTATATGATAAAATTGTCTATATTTTTATTATTATATATTCCATCAAAATATAGATTTACTCCACCAAAAGATTCAAATGTATATGATATTAAAGAAATCGAAGAAAATACAGAAAATGACGATTATTCTAAAACATCTAAAGTTCCAAATATAGAAAAAATAGACGAAGAAAAAAGTGTCTCAAAATACCAAGAATTAAGTAAAAAATATAAAACTTCTATTATATCAGATGAAAACGATGAACCTATTTCAAGAAAAATAAAAAGACAAATCGAAAGATTAAAATTGCCATTTGCAGGTCTTTCTTATGATATTGCTATACTTAATAATAAATTTATAGCAGTATCTTTTGGAGACAGTATAAGTATTTACGAAATGAAAAAGAGTCAAAATATAAGAAATATAATGTATTTTGCAAATTTTAAAGATATTATCGACAAAATAGAAGATATTAATGACGATTTGAATAATATAAAAATACAATTTCAATCTATCGTCAAAAAGATATCTTTATCAAATCTAAATGATATAAATTTATTAAATGATTATAATTTAAATTATAGCAAATTATTATTTGATATTAATTCCTATTTTGATGAATTTGATAAATCAATAAATGAATCTTTATCTATATACTCTCTCACAAAAGAAAAAGAAGAAGAACTGATTTTAGAATACAAAACTAAAGTTAAAGAAAGTGCAAATAGACTAACTTATGAAACAAAAATACAAACAAAATTAAACGAACTTTTTAATACAAAAAATGAATTGTTAAGAAAAGGAATGAGTCTTTCTAATAAATTTAACAAGTTTATTCTAATATTAGAAGAAACTTCTTTTGATAATTTAATAATGTTGCAAAGAGTTAAAAAGAATTTTGATCTATTACAAAACACAATTGTTATCTAAATTATCTAAATTATTATCTTTTTCTACAACATCTTCTACATACAAACTAGCATCACATTTAAATCTATAAAGTTTACATATAGAAATATCTTCATCAGTCAATTTAGATAAATATTCATTAATAAGTCTTGCGTATACAACTAATTTTTCTTTTGAATAAAAAACAAATCCGGTTTCTGTATGAACATACTTGTTAATTTTTTTATTAATCTTAATAATAATCTCATTTTTATCTTGTTTAATCTCTTTATCTTTTGGTTCGTCTTTTTCTTTTTTTTCTTCAATATACTTTATATGTTTACTGCAATAGTCATTTTCATCATTTAGTATCTTACAGCCACATTGTGTATTTGTTTTAGACCCTCTTGTATACATATAAGTACATCTCTTATATTTATTCTGGTTATCATCTTTAGAAATAGACTCGGATGTTTTAGACTCGGATGTTTTAGACGACTCTAATTTGTTATCTTTATTTTCTACATATTCAATATTAGAAATATTAGAAATATTAGAAATATTAGAAATATTAGAAATATTAGAATTAAAAAGATCCCATTTGTAATGTAATTCTCCAATATCTAAATTATATTCATTGCTTATATTATATAAAAAAATGTATATCTCTTCTTCAATCATATTCTTTCCAATGTTTCCAATGTTTCCAATGTTTCCAATGTTTCCAATGTTTCCAATGTTTCCAATGTAATAAAAAAGAAAAAGTTACTTTTTCTTTTTTCATTTTTATTTTTTGGTTATAAATATAAAATGTTTTATATATATATATATTAATTTTAATTGTAATGTTAATTGTAATGTTAATGTTAATTTTAATAGGAGTATATTTTCTATTTAGAAATAATAGAAATAATAGAAATAATGAGACAAAAAGTATTGATGTTATGAAAAATTTAAAAATGGCTTTATCAGAAAAAATAATAGAAGGATTTGATACTAATACTCCTACACCTAAACCAATATCGCCTCTGGATAAATTTAAAATCTTGCTAAAAATTTGTCAAAATATATTAGGCAAAGATATGCCAGTTCTATGTTATAACATTAATAATATTGACCTATCTATTCCATATTCTAATAAACTAAATAGAATGAGTAATGAATTATTACAAATTGCAATGATAAAAGCTCTAAATAATGAAAATATTTATGATGTAGGAGCTTTATATATTGCATATACTAATATGCATAAAAAAGATATTATTCCCATAGAATATGACAAAGACGGAGTTCCATCAAAACTTAAAATTCGTGCGCCTTTACCAGAAGTATTAAACATTATGTCATCTAAGGATAATGATGTAAAAAATATAATTACTAATAAATTTCCACATTTATTAAATAATACTACAGATATTCTTACTTTAAAAGAAACAGGAGAATTTACTTATATGTTTGGTAAAGTATTGAGTAAACATTTTCCCATGCCGATTGATACTAGTAAATATCCTCCATGTGACAATATAGTCTAAATTTCTTTCAACATAATATAAATTAAAAATAAAGATAAAAAAATTAATAAAGTAAAAAATAAAATTCTATTTCTTCGAAGTTTTTTTATATGTCTATAGGATTCATCAAAACTTTCTTTAACTTCTATTTTATCATTGGGTCCTAACATTTTTCTTGAACATCCTGAACAAGCCATTTTATTTTAAAGTTTAATATAAAAAATAAAAGATTTAATAAAAGTAAAGAATGGCGTTCTCCTCGTTTTCATTCTCATTTTTATTAGATAACTTTGACACTCTTAACGGAATAAACAGCGAAAAATATGAAATATTAGAACATATTAGAGAAAATTATTATCCTCATGCATCAATATTAACTCATATTGATTATATAAACAAAATTTATTTATTTTTAAAAAGAAAAAATAGGTATCCAGATCGAAGAGAATTTTTTTTATTATTTAGAAACTATTGCTTCTGTCAATATTATCTAAATGATGAAAATGTCTATATAAAAGCAGCTGAATTTTTCATGAAAAATACGGGAGATATTATAACTATATCATGCTCTGACGTTTATTATTTCAACGAATTTTTTACTATTGAAAGAAGAGAACCAAGCAACTTAATTGAACTTAGAACTTATATAAGTAGAACTGCTTTAGCTACTTTACTTCCTACTGACTTATTTTTTCAAACAGAAGTAAAAGAAAATCCAGTAGAAAACTCTAAAATTAAAACATTAAGAGATAAAATTTTTACATTTACATACACTTACCAAGGAGATCAAAAAGAAACAGAGAATTGTTCAATATGCCAAGACGAAATAAAAGATAATCAAAAATGTATAAGATTATGTTGCGGACATTATTTTCACGCAAGCGACGACTCTTCCGAATGTTGTGAAAATGGAAACATATTTGAATGGTTTAAACGAAATGATACTTGTCCATTATGTAGATCAAAAGTATAATTTATTTTAATTTTTTCTTTACTACATTTCCTCCACTAATTACAATTTTACGCTTTGTCATTCCTTCTATTATTTTAATTGAAAATATTACTATTAAAACTAATAATAATAATATTATAAACAATAATAAATTTTTTGAGTTCATTTATTTAAATACGTTAAAATTGATTTTAAGATTTATTATTTATAAATAATAAATCTATAATAAAAGAATAATGAGTTTATACGAACCCATCCTCGACCAAAACGCCCGTCGTTTTACCCTTTTTCCTATTACATATGATCATTTATGGGAACTCTATAAAAAACAGGTTGCTTCTTTCTGGAAAGCTGAAGAAATCGATTTCTCTAAAGATAGAGACGATTTTGAAACTCTTTCTGTAGAAGAACAACATTATATCAAACGTATCTTGGGATTTTTTGCAGCATCCGACGGAATTGTAAATTTTAATCTTGGCACACGATTTTTAAATGAATTAGTTCCCATGGAAGCAACTGTGTGCTATACTTATCAAATGATGATGGAAAATATTCACAGTGAATCATATTCTATTATGCTTGATAATTTGGTTAGAGATACTAAAGAAAAAGAATTTTTATTTAACTCTATTAAAACAGTTGAATCTATTAAATCTATTTCAGAATGGGCTTTTAAATGGATTGAAAGCGATCTTCCTTTCTCCAACAGAGTAATTGCATTCTGTGTTGTAGAAGGAGTATTGTTTTCAGGAGCATTTGCAAGTATATTTTGGATCAAAAGATTTAAAAGCAATGGTCGTCTATTTCTTTCCGGACTTATCAAATCAAATGAATTTATCGCAAGAGACGAAGGAATGCATGTACAATTTGGTGTAGAAATCTTCAAATTACTAAAAAATAAACCTAAATCATCAGATGTATATAAGATTATCGACGAAGGTGTAGATATCTGCAAGATATTCTATACAGATGCTCTTCCTGTTCGTCTACTTGGAATGAATGAAGATAGCATGATTGACTATATTATGTATGTAGCAGATAGACTATTAGTAGATCTTGGATATGATAAGAAATATAATAAACAAAATCCATTTGCATTTATGGAAACTATTGGGATGCAATCAAAAACAAACTTTTTTGAGAGCAGACCTACAGAATACCAATCAGCTCACGTATTAGCTAAAAAAGATGAAGATAAAAACGAAATTCTAGAAGATGACTTTTAAGACTTAAATTTTATATTTTATAAAATATAAAATTAATTGAGCAAAATATCCAAATATAAAACAAAATTTAAAATACAACTTTTAGTAACTGTCATAGGAGGCTTAATTCTAATACAATTTCCAACACCAACACCAACTATAACTCTCATGTCATCCTTTAGACACTCTACTAGTTTTTTTACATCAATACTATTATCAAAATGTATCCCTATAAACAATCCAGATCCTGTTATTTTCTTTATATATTTTTTATTTTCAATTTCTCCTAATAAATATATTAGATAATCACCTATTTCTTTTGAATGTTTTATGTAAGATTTCTCTTCTATCTGTTCTAAAACTACTTTAGCAACTCTACATGCTACATTATTTCCTCCAAAAGTATTAAAATAATTTTTACTTAAATATGGCTCTAACTCTTTTCTAAATATACAAGCCCCCATTGGGTAACCATTAGCTATTGGTTTACCGCATGTAATTATATCAGGAACAATTCCTGTTTTTTCAAAAGCCCAAAAAGTTCCTCCACTTCTGCCAAAACCAGTTTGTACTTCATCGCATATTAATATATCTGTATTGTGTCTAACATTTCTTATTATATCATGATCTATATTATAATTACCACCAACTCCTTGAATAACTTCCATGATAAATACCCCAAATTTATCACTTATATTTTTATCCTCAGGAGACACAAATTTTGTATTTATTCCTATATCAATAAAACTTTTATCTTTTATTTCTCCTTTGCTATCTATATGACTTACTTGATTACATAGCCAAGTTGTTCCATGATAACCTCTTTCAAAAGCACCTATATTTTTATTATATCTATTGTAATTTAGAGAAATTTGTAAAGCCAAATCATTTGATTCACTTCCAGAATTTGTAAAAATCATCTTATAATTCTCAGGAAGATATTTGCTAAGATGATTTGCGTATAATGTTAATGATGTATTCAAATAACGAGTATTTATATTTATGGTTGAATAAGAACTAGTTACTGCATCTAAAACATAAGGATTCGAATGCCCAATATGACAAACGTTATTATACAAATCTAAATAAGGTTCTTCGTCTTTTTGTGAGTAATAATAATGAGAATCTCCATATGTTAAAAGTATTGGATTTTCATAAGAATGATATAAAGATTCTGGAAAGAATTCTTTTCTATCTTCTAATATTTGCTGAATCATATATTTTATAATTTACATTTTCTATAAATTATAAATTAGATATACAAATTTATCAATTACAGCCTTCCCATCTAATAATAGCTTTTCTTATATATAAATCGAAATCTTCATCTGTGATGTAAGAACAGAACTCTTCGTACATCTTTTGTCTAATTTTTGAAATATTATTTCTAAAAAATCTTAGAAAATTAAGTCTTAAATGATATTTTATAACTGGTATGGTCATCTCGTTTAAGACTTTCTCCATATATTTTTCGTCTTCTATCTCTCTAATTTTATTATTTAATCTCCCTTCTAAATTAGAACATATTTGATCCTCAAAACTCATTGTTATGCTCATGGTTTCATCATATCCAGATAATGTATTAACTATTCTTCCGCAAAAACCTGTTGAACACTTGTTATTACTCTCATGCAACTCTTCGATCAATCTTTTTTCTAAATCTTCTTTGAATGGTGAATCTTGGATATAAGCCCATACTTTTAATAAAATATTTGATAAAGACATATTACTATTTCCATACAAAGCCCTGTCAATTGAAATTCTAACTAAAGATCCTTCTACTTTTTCTTTTAGTTCTTTTTCTTCATCGTTTATCAATTTAAGAATACATTCTTTTGTATCAGAGAAACGATAACTCTTTTTTTCTTTTGGATGGTAGTTACATAATTTATCTACAATTTCTTGAATAGACTTTTCAATATGTATATTATGAACATTTTGTTTATTTTTGAAAATATTATTATTATCTTCTCCTCCTAAAGCAATAATAACATTCATAGCAGCATCTCTTGTTTTGTCACTTCCATATCTTAAACATATATCACTTGCATCTGCTCTCAAATCTTCGTTCATATTAATATCTTCTGCCACTCCTAATAAAAATCTTTCTACAAAATCGCTTAATTCCTCACTTACTTCACATTTTTCTAATAGGTATTGGCATGCTATTACTCTATATGTAAATGTGTTACGATTATTTTTTATAAAACTTACGCAAGATTCTCTCGCGAAATATAGAAAGTTTTCTTTTTGTTCATTGGTCGCATCTTTTGTTCTTTTTGCCATTCTTAGAGGCAAAGACGACTTATCCATTTTAAATTTTATTTCAAGGCTTTGTATTAATTTAAGACGGTACAATTCTTCAATTGAACTGTCACTAATAATATCAATAAAATAACATCTTGAATTAAATTTATATTTTTCACAATCCATTAAAAACATAACTACATCAACTATTAAAGGAGTTGATAATTTACTTAAATTATAATACTCTAAAGTAAACATATTATTAATAATATCATAACCATGCATCTCTTTATTTTCTAAATCACATAAAGCTTTAGCACACTCTAACCGGTTTTTTATATCAATAGTTTCCAATTTGCAAATGTCTATTAGATATTCTCTTAAAACAATTGTTTTAGAAAATATATACATTCCAATAATAGAACTAATAACTTCTCCGATTTCATCAGGTTTTACTCGATTATATCTTTCTAAATAAGATACTCTGTGATTTAAAGGAAGAGATAAATTAAGACAATCAGTACGAATTAACATATCATCTCTATCTAAATTGATATTTTGTTTATCTGTTTTTGTTTCTAAATCATCTAAATCATCTAAATCATCTAAACGTGTAATATTTTTAAACATTTTAGACATTTTTTATTTCCACTAAATATTTTAAATACTATTTAATGAATATCATAAAAAATAAATGTCTTATAACATAAACGACGAAGACCCCCTTATCTTTAACCATGAAACAGAACAAGATATTGATTTTTTTCAAAATAATTTAAAAGAAAGAACAGAAAAACTACCAGAATTTTTAGATTTTTATTCTTCTTTTCCACGAACAGGAAAACAAGGAATATTAGGTCTTCTTAAAAACCCAAAAACAAAAAGAAAATATGTATATAAAATAAGCCAATACTTAAATTTTATTGTCGACCAAGAATATAATGTAATGAAAGACCTAAACGAGCTAAGAGAGTACTGTCCTCACTTCTGTAAAACAATGGGAAAATTTAGAACAAGAATATCTAAAAACTTTAGACAAGAAGATAATCCTTTTGATTATAGCAAAAAATACATAAATACAGACGTTTTATTAATTGAAAATATCGAAGATGGAAGAAAACTTTATAGATACATTAAAAACAAACATATACCCCCAGAAATAACATTCTCTCTCGTTAAACAAACACTTATTTCAAACATCATCGCTGGAGAAAATGTAAAATTTACCCACTATGATATGCACTCTAACAATATCCTAGTTAAACAATGTCCTACAAACTCTGTATTTTTATACATTCTAGATGACAATAGAACATATGCTGTTCCAACTTACGGCTACTATCCTATTGTAATTGATTTCGGATTTTCATTCAGTAAAAGTTGCGAAGAAAAACCATTATACGGAGCACTCGCGCATACTAATATAGGATTCATGCCTTCTGTCTACGATCAACACGCAGATCCAAAATTATTTTTAACAAGCGTAAGCTATGAACTTAAAAAACATAAAAAATCTGAAGAAACTAAAAATTTTAGAGATCTCATATTAAATATATACGAAAAATGCGACATTGATCTAGAATGCGGATGGGATAACAGAGAAGACACGCCAAGCATCAGCGACTATATATTAAAGAAAATGAACTCTGAATTTAGACGTTCTAACTTCTTTAAAAACCAAGGTCATCATATTGTAGATATGCTTCAAACACTAGTAGATCTTCCTCTTTATCCAAGAAAAACAAACGACGATCTATCAGAATTAAGCGCGATTCTTGTTACAGAATATTTAAAAATAGAAAGAGAAATAAACAACGACTTTAATAATCTTTATATTATGAAAGGAATGATAGAATCATGCGTCAAAAATAGATCAGACTATTTAGATAAAAATAAAAGACAAGATGCGGTAAATAATTTTAAGAAAGATATATTAAACAAAGTTGACCAAGTTGTAGATTTTTGTAATCCTAAAGTAAACTGGGAACGTCTACTTTGTTGTCTTTTGTGTATGACAAAATGTATAGAAAATATATGTTACGATAAAGTCAAAAAATTAACTTCTCTAAAACGTTCTGACTATAATAACATGAGACTCAAAAATACCACAGAAATATACGAAGCAATAGAAGCAAATATGCCATCTCATTTTTACTTTGATAATGATACTACTATTTATGTATGGAATGTTATGAAAAAATATAGCTATAAAACAAAAATAGAAAATGAAGAACTCATCGAAGAACTAAATAATACACATCCTTTTGAAAGAGGGACAATGCTATACGAATACCTGTCATCAAAAGAAGATTAATAATATATAATTACCTTAAAACGATAATTATATAAAATATAAATTAGATATGTCTTTATTAGAATTAGTTATGATCGTTAAAAATTCCGGAGAAGTTCTCCGAAAGTGTCTATCATCTGTAAAACCTTATATTGACTATTGGACTATTCTAGACACTGGAAGTTCCGACAATACAAAAGATATAATAAAAGAAGAACTAAAAGATGTCGACGGCCAATTATTAGAAGAAAATTTTATAGATTTTTCTACTACAAGAAATAGAGCATTCGAACTTTCTCCTAAAAAATGCAAATATATTATTGTTCTCGATGACAGTTATGAATTGAAAGGAGGTTCAAACTTGAGATCTTTACTTCAAAATGAAGACAACTCTTCATTTTGTATAAAAATAGGAAACATAAACGGAAACGTTCTAGAAAACTATTATTATTCTCTTCGAATCGTAAATTCAAATTCAAATCTAAAATATACAGGAAAAATACACGAATATATTTATGACAAAAATGTCAAATATATTAAAAATACAAACATCTATATCAACGATATTGAAGACGATAACCACAAAGTACGATCAAGAAATAGATTCAAAAAGGATATTCAACTTTTACTTGAAGATTATGCAGAAAATCCAACAAATCCAAGAACTTTAATGTATCTCGCTAAAACAAACATGTTACTAAAAGAACACAAAGTAGCTCTATCTTATCTACAAGAAATGCAAAATATAAACAATCAAAATAGGGAATACGAATTTTTTGCTTTCTACGAAGCAGCTTGTCTAGAATTTTCAGAAATTGATTATGACACTGAATTATTCAAAAAAAGACTTCTTTCCATTCAAAAGAAATTTCCTGAAAGAGCTGAAGCTTTTTATAAACTTAGCGTCTTTCTATACGAAAGTGGGCAATACGAAAAAGTAGCCAAAATCATGGAAAAATTAATAACATTCAAAAAACCAGAACTATACTTTACTATTTTAGAAAGCAATATTTACGATTATTATATCCCTTATCTGTATATCGACTGTAATATTAGAATAAAAAACTTTGAAAAAGCTCTTCCTAAATTAGACGAAATGCTACATAATTATCCACACGATCAACCTCTTCTAAACGTAAAATATGCCCTATGTGATAAATCACAATTCCAAATTCAGGCTCTATCCAATAAAAAAACACTTGTTATACACACAGGATCAATTTCGTGGGTATGGGATCCTCGTAAAAATACAAAAATATCTGGTTCAGAATATATGGCTATCAATATGGCAAAAGAATTTACAAAACTTGGTTATAGAACCTTTATTTTTGGATCGTTTGAAGATGATGAAAATGATTACCAAGGAATTTATGACAATATTCAATACATCGATTATAAATGGTTTACAGAATTTGCAACAAAATATGTAATTGATTACTTAATTATAAGTCGTTTTGTATCAAATCTTGTCTATTATAATAATATAGTAAACGTATATTTATGGGTTCATGATATTCTTCCTCATATGTCGAAAAACTCACCAATCCTTCAAACACATCTCGAAAAATTTAGAGGTTTTATTACACTAAGCGAATGGCAAAAAGAAACAATCTATAAAAAAGTCGGAATTCCTAAAAATCATTTGTTGTTATCAAGAAACGCCATCTATTCAGAACGCTTTCTAAATTACGACTCGTCAAAGAAAATACCATTCAGATTTATATACACAAGCGATCCTTATCGCGGTCTATCTTATTTAATCAAAATGTTGCCAAAAATAAAAGAAAAATATCCACAAACAACTCTTTCGATATTTACAAGAACCGAACAAATAGAACCTGATCTTTTATCTCTAATAAAATCTATGGATTATGTATCTCTAAACAATCGCATATCTCAATCAGAATTAAGCCAAGAACTCATCAAGTCTGATGTATGGCTTTATCCAACTGATTTTCAAGAAACTTATTGCATATCTGCGCTAGAAGCAATGGCTGCAGGTTGTCTAGTAGCAACAGTAAAATACGCAGGTCTAGCTGACACTGTTTCTAATAGAGGAATATTATGTGATCATCCAATCTATGAAGAAAAAAATATGAATCAACTTCTTACCAAATTATTCTTTGTTTTAGATAGACCACAACTAAAGTCTAATATAATTAATATGGCTAGAGATTGGGCTCTAAAACAAAATTATCAAAATCTAGCAAAAGAATGGATACAAATGTTTGATTCATAAATTTATAAAAATCTTGAACACTTTGGTCGCATTTTTTTGACTTGAGAATAAGCTACAGCTACAGCCTGTTTTGGCGACGAATAACGCCCATTCTTGTACTCTTTCATATTTATAGATATTTTATCACTCAAAGATTCCTTGCACGATTTTCTTTTAGGAGCAACTTTAGATTTTCTTACGGACTTTCTTTTAGACGCAACTTTAGATTTTATTAACGATTTTCTTACGGACTTTCTTTTAGACGCAACTTTAGATTTTCTTAACGATTTTCTTACGGACTTTCTTTTAGACGCAACTTTAGATTTTCTTACGGACTTTCTTTTAGACGCAACTTTAGATTTTCTTAACGATTTTCTTACGGACTTTCTTTTAGACGCAACTTTAGATTTTCTTAACGATTTTCTTACGGACTTTCTTTTAGACGCAACTTTAGATTTTCTTACGGACTTTCTTTTAGACGCAACTTTAGATTTTCTTACGGACTTTCTTTTAGACGCAACTTTAGATTTTCTTAACGATTTTCTTACGGACTTTCTTTTAGACGCAACTTTAGATTTTCTTACGGACTTTCTTTTAGACGCAACTTTAGATTTTC
>Ga0194123_10003340_pt1 | contig 19418 bp, 17 predicted proteins | sample TA2MahsurfametaG_5_FD_155479 | JGI IMG/M metagenome (GOLD analysis project Ga0194123, IMG submission 155479) | Freshwater microbial communities from Lake Tanganyika, Tanzania - TA2015023 Mahale A surface | ecosystem: Environmental > Aquatic > Freshwater > Lake | place: Tanzania: Lake Tanganyika... | reverse complement strand
CGCTGATACATGCGGTTTAGTTTTTCCAGTTTACCGGAAATTACATCCATAATCTTGGGTTCTGCCTTTAGTCCAATGGTTTGAAAATGAATATTCATGGCGTTTATTGTTATAGGTTTTTAACGATAATTAAAAACAATTTATGAAATTATAACGATAAAGAATGTGATTTGTGTCACACTGCGGATGAATAGCCTTATAAATCCGACTGATTTTAGTTTCTGGGATGCAGCGCGTGAATTTTTTTCAGTTTTTCAAAACTGTTTTTGGTGTACACCTGGGTAGCTGCCAGGCTGGCATGACCAAGAATTTCCTTGATGGCCATGAGCTGAGCGCCATTATTGAGCATATGCGTGGCAAATGAGTGGCGCAATACATGCGGACTGGTTTTCAAGGCATCGCTGAAGAGCCGAAGGTATTGGTTTACTAACCGGTATATATACATGCGATACATGGGTTTGCCATTATCCAGCGTGAAAAGCAAGCCTTTACGCCCTTGCATCCACGCTTTTAAGCCCTCCAGGATTTCATCGTGCAGTGGTATTAACCTTTGTTTATTGCGTTTTCCGGTTACCTGTACGGTTTTTCGGTCCAAATCTACATCGCCACAATGAATGGCCGCCAGTTCACTTAGGCGCATACCGGTAGAATAGAACAATAGCAGCAATAGTTTATCGCGCTGCCCGTTTTCTTGTTCTTCCCACGGAAAATGGGCAAACATATTTTGTAAATCCCTAGCGGGAATATCCTGCACAATGCGTTTAGGCATTTTCGGCAGGCTGATTTTGGAAAGCGGGTCAGATTTAAGTTTTCCTTGTTTACGCAGATAGCGGGTAAAGGAGCGCAATACTGATATTTTTCGGTGCACAGATCTCGCCTGCAGTCCGGCTTCCATCAAATCGGCCATCCAGCCGCGCACGGTCATGGAATTGAGTCCCGTGATTATATCCATTGCATCGGCTTGGCAGTAGGCTTCAAACAGCAACAAATCATTTTCGTAAGCTGAAACAGTATGAACCGACATGCGGCGGTTCAAAGCCAGGTAATCTAAAAAGTCGACGGCAGAATGGTGCACTATTACAAAGCAAACGCACGCGCCACAATATTATTGCGAATACTTATGAACCACTGTTAACAAATATGCTACAATTTACTTTTGCTCATATTGTTTACATTATATATTCGCGGCCATGCTTTCTAGAAAGGAATTTTTGAGGCTTGCAGGGTTGGTCTCGCTGGCGGGTGCTGTTGGAAAAACTGCAGGTGCTGCTCAAAAAAGAAGGAGAAGTCCGATTGTAGTGTCTACCTGGGATTTTGGATTAGTGGCCAATGCTGCGGCCTGGGAAATTTTAAAAAACAATGGCTATGCGCTGGATGCTGTGGAAGCCGGAGTAGCTGTGCCCGAGGCCGATCCGTTGGTAACATCTGTGGGTCTAGGCGGTTTCCCCGACAGAGACGGTCGTGTTACCCTGGATGCCTGCATAATGGATGAACAATTTAACTGTGGTTCGGTGGCTTGTCTGGAACATATTGTTCACCCTGCGGCTGTTGCCAGAAAAGTGATGGAGAAAACACCACATATCATGTTAACAGGTGATGGTGCGTTGAGATTTGCACTTGAACAGGGTTTTAAAAATGAAAATCTTCTCACTCCTAAGGCTGAGGAAGCGTGGAAGGAATGGCTGAAGAAGGCGGAATATGAGCCACAGCCCAACTGGGAACTCAACCACGATACTATAGGTATGCTGGCGCTCGATAGCCAAAACCGTCTTGCAGGCGTTTGCACAACCAGTGGAATAGCCTGGAAAATGCACGGCAGGGTGGGAGATTCCCCCATTATTGGCGCAGGTTTGTATGTAGATGGCGAGGTGGGAGGTGCCACGTGTTCCGGACTTGGTGAAGAGATGATCAGGATTGCAGCATCACACAGTGTTGTTGAAGCCATGCGCAGTGGAAAAGGCCCTCAGGCGGCCTGTGAGGCTGTCATTAAGCGTTATTATAAAAGACGAGGAGATAAAGCACATGGCAAACAGGTATGCCTGTTGGCAATGGATAATGCTGGCAATGTGGGTGCATTCAGCCTCATGTCGGGATTTGTGTATTCCATTACCTGCGAAGGAAAACATGAAGTACGCAAAGCCAAATTCCTGCTCGATAAATAAAAAAAGCCGCTAATTAGCGGCTTTTGTATGATAATTAACCTTAAGGTTATGGTTCCAGTTCCTGACGCTGCATTTGCTGACGGTATGCAGCACGAATCTTTTGCATGCGCTTAGTGATACAAGGCTTCTCAAAAGACTGACGGGCGCGAAGTTCTTTAACAACACCGGTTTTTTCGAACTTCTTTTTGAATTTCTTCAGTGCTTTGTCTAGCGAATCGCTTTCTTTTACGTTGATAAGTATCATGTTTTTTCCTACCTACTTTCTTTTTTTGGGAGTGCAAATATAAGAAAAATTAATAATTTTTCAAAATATTTACGCTTTCAAAACAGCGCGGCTGATAACGAGCTTTTGTATTTCGCTGGTTCCTTCACCAATGGTGCAAAGTTTACAATCGCGGTAAAATTTCTCTACGGGAAAATCTTTGGTATATCCATAGCCGCCAAAAATCTGCACGGCCTCATTGCTGCAGTAAACACTAACTTCACTGGCGTAATACTTCGCCATAGCGCTTTCCCTGTTTACGCTTTTGCCTTTATTTTTAAGATTCGCAGCCTGATGTGTAAGCAACTCTGCAGCTTCAATGCGGGTAGCCATATCGGCGAGTTTGAAACCAATGGCCTGGAAATTGGCAATGGGTTGCCCGAACTGCTGGCGTTCCTTGCTGTATTTGATGCTGGCTTCATAGGCGCCTTTGGCGATACCCAGTGAAAGTGCGGCAATTGAGATACGACCTCCGTCCAGAATTTTCATGGCCTGAATAAATCCGTCACCCACATTCCCCAAACGGTTGGCATCAGGTATGCGGCAGTCTTCAAATACCAATTCTGCAGTTTCGCTGGCACGCATTCCCAGTTTATTTTCTTTTTTGCCGCCCCTAAAACCGGGTGTGCCACGCTCTACCGCAAAAGCAGTAATGCCATGGCTGTCGAGCAAATCTCCAGTGCGGGCAAGCACTACGGCTACATTGCCTGTAATTCCGTGTGTGATCCAGTTTTTGGTGCCATTCAAAATCCACTCATCGCCATCTTTCTTGGCTATGCACTGCATGCGCAGGGCATCCGAGCCTGTGTTGGCTTCCGTAAGTCCCCAGGCACCAATCCATTCGCCGGTGGCAAGTTTAGGTAACCAGCGTTTTTTCTGTTCCTCATTTCCAAACATCATGATATGCCCGGTGCAAAGACTGTTGTGCGCAGCCATGCTGAGGCCGATACTGCCACAAACCTTGGCCAATTCTTCAATAGCAGCCACATATTCATGGTAACCAAGCCCTGAGCCACCGTACTCTTCGGGCACAAGCACACCCATTAATCCAAGTTCACCAAGGGATTTAAAAACATGCACAGGAAATTCCTGACTTTCATCCCATTCCATAAAATGGGGTCGGATATTCTTCTCAGCAAAATCCTTTACGGTCTGCCTGATCATTTGCACGTTTTCGTCTGATGAAAATTCCATATTGGTCTGCAAAAATACGTATCAATGTTGCATGTATATGTACACAAGATCACATTTTGGTAAAGAAAACCGATTATTCGTTAAAATTCAGGTAAGGCAATATTTTAGCCAGTTCTCCTGCTGAAATAATTTTTATCTCTTTAAGGAGGTTTTCCGTCAATTTTCCATGCTGACCGCGAAATGATAGAATAATTTTTGCCTGTCTTTCATTCAGATAAGGATGCTTCCTTAATGTCTCCAAATTTGCCGTTTGAATGGGGATTTTCTTTACTAACGATGGATTTAAGGTTAATTGCGGCAATAAATTGCGCAGGATTATTGAATCAGTGTATCGTGTTTCCAGCAGTTGTTCTTTCTTGTAGAAACCACCCAGCGCATCCCGAAAACGAATAATTCTTTGTGCTGTTTTGCTGCCAATTCCCGGCAGGGCAATCAGGGCGGTCGTGTCGCAGCTGTTTAATTCTAACGTTTCCGCTTTTTGTTTTTCTGGTTTCTTATCTCGGAAAGAATAAATGCTTACCACTTTTTTTAGTGCTGTGGTATCTATTCCGGTTTCGTGGCTCAATTCAGCCAGCGAAGCATATTTGTGCCCCATCTTTATTTTTTGATAAACGCGTTCTGCCTCCTCTGCAGTAAGCCCCATGTTTTCAAGGTCACCAGATCTTAATCGCTGCCACGGAATAAATTTGTTTTTCCGCTTTTTAAAGAACGAATCTGTGGCAGCGAGGTGCCTTGCCATTAAGGCGGCACGCTGAGCGCTGTCTGTATGGTAGATAATCCCGGATTGCCCTTTCATACTGAAAATGGCAGGAATGAGCGCCAGCAATACGGCCAGCAAAAGCATAAAAAAAGCCCCGGCATATTCGCTCCTGGTAAGAGACACCCACGGGCCGGGGCTTTGTTTGCGCATAGCGTTTATTAAGGTTTTGCGGTAGCCAGTTTTTCCTGACGGTATTGTCCGCTGTCCAGCTTATGCTTAATGGCTTTGAACGCATTGATCGTTTCTTCCACATCTTCCAGGGTGTGAACCGCGGTAGGAATTAGTCTTAACATGATTACACCTTTGGGGACCACCGGATAAACCACGATGCTACAGAAAATATCGAAATTTTCGCGCAGGTCAAAAGTCATGTGGGTAGCTTCAGGTATGGTACCGTTTAGCAAAACAGGAGTAACCGGTGTGGTGGTGATACCAATATTAAATCCTGCCTCACGAAGTCCGTTTTGCAGGGCATTCACGATTTTCCACAGGTTATCTTTCAGTTCGGGGCGCGTTCTAATCAGTTCCAAACGCTTGATAGATCCAATGGTTAGCGGCATGGGAAGCGCTTTTGCGTATATCTGACTGCGCATGTTGTAACGCAAATATTTGATTACTTCTTTTGTTGATCCAATAAAAGCGCCAATACCTGCCATGCTTTTAGCAAACGTACTGAAATACACATCGATGCCGTCCATGCAGTTTTGCTCTTCGCCTGTGCCTGCACCTGTTTTGCCCATGGTGCCAAATCCGTGTGCATCATCTACAAACAGGCGGAAATTGAATTTTTCTTTAAGGGCAACAACTTCTTTGAGTTTACCCTGTGATCCGCTCATTCCAAAAACGCCTTCTGTGATAACCATAATGGCTCCCCCGGTTTTCTCAGCCAGTTTGGTAGCATGGGTAAGTTGTTTCTCAAGACTTTCAATATTGTTGTGCTGATACATGAAACGCTTGCCAATATGCAGGCGCATGCCATCAATTATGCAGGCGTGCGATTCTGCATCGTAGACTATTATATCATGGCGGTCCACCAGCGCATCAATGGCTGAAACCACGCCCTGATAACCAAAATTGAGGAGAATCACATCGGGTTTGCCGATAAAATCGGCAAGGTCTTTTTCCAGCTGTTCATGGTAGTTACTGTTTCCGCTCATCATGCGGGCTCCCATGGGATAAGCCATACCAAACTGAGCGGCTGCATCTGCATCTGCCTTCATCACTTCGGGATGGTTGGCAAGACCAAGGTAATTGTTTAAACTCCAGTTCAACTTCATTTTTCCATTGAAAACCATGCGCGGACCAATTGGGCCTTCGAGTTTTGGGAATGTAAAATAGCCGTGAGCGTCATCAGCATGTTCGCCCAGCGGACCCATGCGGTTTAATACTTTTTTAAAGATATCGTTTACCATGAAATGATATAAAGTTTTCGCAACAAAGGTACAATGATTTCATCATTTTACGATGCTATTTGCCAACAAGAAAGATGCAGGGATTTTTACCTAAAACGGGTTTGTTTTCTCTCCACCTTTTCACTGTCATGGTTTTTGTGAAACCATCAGGCTCATGCAGGTTGCAGGCCATGCAGATTTTAAGGGATGGCGGTAAAACACTGAGTAAAGTGGATAAAAGCCGGTCAGAGCGATATGGTGCTTCTATGAGTGCCTGCGTATAGCCCGTTTTTTCGCAATCTTTTCCAATTTTGCCCAGAAAGCTACGCAGTTCATCATCCTTTACCGGCGCATAGCCGTGGAAGGTAAAATGCTGTCCGTTCAGGCCGCTGGAACTCAGTGCGAGTATGATGCTGGATGGACCGCAAATACTGATTACCCTTACTTCATTTTCATGCGCCCAGGCGGCAATTTCAGCACCCGGGTCGGCCATGCCGGGAACACCGGCTTCACTGGCTACGCCAATGTTTCCTTTATTGATTTTTCCATTGAGAAAAACAGCCAGCGCATTCCTGTCAAAGTCCCGGTGAAGTTCAAAAATATGAAGTGCGTCTATGTTAATGCCCAACTGCAGCGAGGATATAAAACGCCTGAATGTGCGGGCATTTTCAACTACCCAATATTGTATGCCTGCAATTTGGGTCATGAAATCGGCGTGGTTCATGCTGCTTGCAGACAGGCTGCCAAGCGGCATCGGCATCATGACCAGAGTGGCTTTGTCGTGACTTTTATTTGGAATATTTTCCATATTTTTGTAGTATGGTTTTTAGGATAAGGAGGTTGGCTTTGGGGCTGTTTTTGGCCATTGCCGGCATTTCTTCATCCTATTCGCAAACCTACGGCAATGAGTGGATAGATTGGACGCAGTTTCACGGTAAAATTAAAATCTGGAAGGATAATGTTTACCGGCTGGGTTATTTTTCTATCGAACCTTGGCTTACTGCCCGAGGGCTCTATCTGAATTCCATTTCCATCGATGATTTTGCCATGTATAACATGGGAAGACAGGTTCCGGTTTACATTAATGATCTGAACGGGAATAAACGTCTGGATGCATTTGATTACATTGAGTTTGTAGGGCATCCGGCAACGGGCGAGATTGATCAGGGTTTGTATGACAAGCCTGAATACCAGCGGCATCAGCTAAAAAATATGATGTCGGATACCAATGTGTATTTTTTTACCCTGAGGCCCGGTAGGAAAAACCTTCGATATTCAACTTTTTCCGGAACGGCAAAAATTCCATCCCGCAATTACCATATCAGCAGATTTGAGTATGCACCGGACCAGAATTACTGCGAGGGTGAGTATATGGCGTTGGGTAACCATGCTGTTTTCTACAGTGAATATATGCCCGGGGAGGGTTTTGTGGGCGACTATTTCTGGGCTCCCGGACAGTATTCTGTTACCTTGAAACATCCAGATTACTTTCCTGCGGGTCCTGCACCCGAACTGGAATCGGGATTAACGGCGCATACACCGCCCTCTGCGGGAAGTACCGTTTCCAACAACCGCTTCTCCACACAAATAAGTGCTGATGGAAATATTAAAAAATTGCTTTCCGATACCACATTTCTGGGTGTCAGGCCTGTTACACAGCGATATAGGCTTAATCCGTCGGATATGGGGCAGGAGCAATCCTTTTTAATATTTAATCCACAGTTTGTAAATGGCTCCACAAGTGGGATGTATGGGCATTCGCATACCGTTTTGCATTATCCGCGCAAAAATGATTGTAAAGACTCAGCACGTTATTTTTTCTATGAAGATTCTGCGTATGCAGCCCACACGGAAACATGGGCTAATTATGGCAACAACTTCCAAAAGACGCCTGTTTTCTATGATGAAACCAATGGCTTAAGGTATACGGGCTCGGTTGATGCTGTGAGCCGCAATCTTTCGGTGCTTGTGCCGCCCATGCCGCAGCGGGGAAGGGTTTCCCTCATAGATGAAAGCCGTGTGGAAATGCTTCCGTTTTTCAGGGTTGATACCGTTTCGCAAATCAATTACAATTACCATGTTGGGAACTGTGAGTTTTTAATGGTTTCAAGCCGCACTTTGGTAAGCCCAAAAGGCGAATTGAATGATTACAAGGCACTTCGTGAAAACCGCTACAGTGTTCAGCTGAATATGGTTCAGAATTTATATGACTATTTCAGTTACGGAATTGCGCATCCGCTTGCCATTCGCAACTATTGCAAGTTTTTGATAGATAAGAGCAGTCCCACGTCGCAACCCAAGTTTTTGTTGCTTGTCGGGCGTGGTTTTGACAATGCATATAACAGGGGCAACGGTTTGAATCAATTGAACCCTCTGAAAAAGTTTAATCATGTTCCTACGATTGGTCATCCCATAAGCGACTGGATGTTTACATCGGGCCTGGGGACTTCAAAAACAATGGAACCTGCTATTGCAACCGGTCGTATTTCGGCTGACAGTGCCCGGGATATTCGTGTTTACCAGGATAAACTGAAGGATTACATTCGTCCTGAAAACAACTACCAGGAATGGCAAAAGCAGATTTTGCACTTAAGCGGAGGTTCTACTGCTAATGAATCAACCATTATAAAAAATATTGTTGGCGGGCTGCGTGTGTACCCGGAAGGGGATCCGTTTGCAGGTGTGGTAACACAATTTTCAAAATCGGCCGTGGGTATTGTTGATCCTAACTTTAAGGATAAAATTGTCAGCCGCATAAACAGTGGCACAGGGCTGATAACGTTTCTAGGACATGGCAGTCTTTCAGTGACAGACATAGACATGGGTGTGCCCGAAAAATACCTGAATGAGGGAAAGTATCCAATTTGTTACTTCAATGGTTGTCAGGTTGGAAATCCATGTTTGCCCACCACGCAAAGAGGTCTTGGGGAGCGCATTTTCAAGGGAGAGAAAAAGGGCGCGATTGCCTTCATGGGGCAGGTGTCGCTGAGCGAGCTCTATACCCTGAGTTCTCAGATGCGTTATTTTTACGAAAGTTACTTTGATTCCACGCCCAATAAAACTCTTGGTGGTGTGGTAAAATCAACCCTTGCGAAGTGGCAGAATCCAAATTCATCGCTCAATAAAATACATGCGCGACAGTTATTCCTGCAGGGAGATCCCGCAATATCTGTCTATACTCCCCAATTGCCTGATCTCAGCATTAACAGCCAAAGTATTTTTCTGAAACCTGAAAATGCTTTTGCCCTGATGGATAGTTTTGATGTAGGAGTGGTAATTCGCAATTATGGCAGGGGCGTGTCCGACAGCTTTTCGGTGAATCTGCAATGGGTCTATCCCGATGGAATAACCAAGAGAAATTACAGCACTCGGTCTAAACAACGCGGTTTTGAGGATACAATATTTATCCGCGTGGCTTCCAAGGATGCACAGGTAAAAGGTGAGAATTTTTTCAGTATTTATGTGAATCCTGCCAAATCACCTGCTGAGTATACCTATTTGAATAATGGTGCAACCCTTAAACGCTACATTCCGGGTAATGGTGTGAATTTGGTGTCTCCCAAAGATTTCGCCATCTGGGGCCGTGATACAGTGGATTTGATTGCACAGGCAGGGGATGTTTTTAAGCAGAATGAGGATTATTATTTTGAATTGGACACAACGCCCAGGTTCAACAGCCCACTGCTTATTTCGCTTGAAAAACAAGGCAAGCCGTTAAATCGTGCCATCCTTGCCGAATGGTCTGTTAAATTGCCACTGCTTAAAGATACTCTGGCTTATTTCTGGAGAGCCCGTTTAAGCACTTCAGTGAATGAAGGCGGCAGCTGGCAGACAGGTTCTTTTACCTACATAAAAAAGCATACTGATGGCTGGATGCAAAATGTGCACTGGCAGTATACGGATCCGGTTTCTAAGAATGAATTAGTTGATATGAGAACCGATTCAACTTCCAAAAGTCTGAAATTCAAAAAGGTTCTAAAAAAGATTTATATAGACTGCCAATATTTTTATCATCCAAATAAAGGCGTGAAAGAAGGGGGATTTGGCGGACAAGACATGAACTGGGGCGTTTGTAAGGAAGGTCTGGTAGCTATCCCGTGGAACGGCAAAAAACTGTTGCGCGAAGCGGTAGATCCCTCAAAGGTTTGGCCAGATTGCTGGCCAGGATCGCTTTGGACTGCATTTGGGCACAGTTCTGATGAGCAGCTGTATTATGCTTTTCAGATGAATATTAATGATGAGCAGGATAAGTTTATCAATTTTATCAATGCCCTGCCCGACAGTAATTATGTGACCATTTTCAGCCGCAGGCAAAATTTCGCCAATACATGGAAGCCGGAAGTGCTTCAAGCATTAAACCTTATTGGCAGTAATATTTTTGACAGCACCCAATACCGCACTGCTGATGCCATGTGGGTGTGCTTGGGTAAAAAGGGAAGCAAGCCGGGAACTGCTCAGGAAAAACATACGTTTGGCTCTGTTGCCGCCTATGTGGGAATTGAAGCGGATATGATTGGTGACGGAAACAACGGATTTATGAAAAGTGAACGCATCGGACCAACAGATAAGTTTGGCGAATTATACGCAAGGCCGGTGATTACCAAAGTTGATAAGGTTGAAAATGATGCGTTTACAATGGCTGTTTACGGCGTCGATACAGGAGGGACAGAACAATTGCTAATTCCAGGCACTGCAGTAACACAACAAAACCTCAATTCGGTCAATACCCAAAAATACAAGTATATTTACTTAAAGGGTCAGTTTTCTGATGATGCCGGCAATACATCCCCAAACTTGCTCCACTGGCGTGTAACACATGCTCCCGTTCCTGAAGGCAGTATTTTTCCTTCGCCTTTGGCAGGATATAAATTCTATAATGATACCTTGTACGAAGGCGATACATTCCGAGTGGTAATCCCTTTTAAAAACATTAGCAAGGTGAATTTTAGGGATAGCATTGATTTGGAATATAAAATATACCACAAAATCACCCGGGTTGAGGTTAAAGCAGGGAAAATGAAATTCAAGGCATTGAGCCCCGATTCGTTACTTGAATTTCGTAAAACACTGCCAACACTGGGTTTAAGCGGGCCTTATGCACTTCAAATTGCGTTTAACCCCGGTTTTAAACAGCCTGAGCTGAGCATGGCGAATAATGCAGCTATCCTCAATTTTTATGTGCAAAAAGATATTGTTAATCCCTTGCTGGATGTGACGTTTGATGGTAAACACATCATGAATGGAGAAATTGTGAGTCCCTCGCCGTTTATTCTGGTGAGCAGTAAAGACGAGAACAAGCATTTGCTTCAATCCGATTCGCAAAAAATGATTCTGTTTATTAAAAAGCCGGGGTCGTCGAGTTTTGAACTGGTGAGTGGCGCTGAGCTGGTTTACACGCCGGCCAAAAACAATCAGAACCGTGCACGCATGGAATATCGTCCTGTAGATCTGTCCGATGGCAATTATATATTGAAAGTACAAAGCTGGGATTATTCGGGCAATCAGGCAGGAAGCAATGATTATGAGATCAGTTTTAATGTTGTGCGTGAACAAACCGTTACCCGTTTTTATCCCTATCCCAATCCATTTACCAGTAAAATGCGGTTTGTCTTTACCCTCACGGGAACCAGAATTCCGGAAGAAATTCGGGTTAAAATAATGAACGTGGAAGGCCGTGTGGTGAAGGAAGTGAGCAAGGAGGAACTGGGAAATCTTCGCATCGGCAATAATATTACCGACTGGACCTGGGATGGAACCGATCAATTTGGCGATAAACTGGGCAACGGTACCTATTTTTATAAGGTGATGGTGAAGGATGGTGGTGAAGAGCTAAAGTTGAGGGCCACCAAAGGCGATGCTTCCTTCAAAGAACAGGTAGGTGTAATTTACCTGATGCGTTGAGGGTTAGCACCAAATAACGATTACCTTTGCACTGTGTCATGGATTGAAAACCTGAAGCGGCGCTGGAATGTAAATTCCGCAGGAAAAGTTTGGATTATTTTATGTGTTTTTGCCCTAACGGGAACCACGGTAATGCTGTTAAGGCGTTTTCTGAAATCAGAATTTGACTGGGCCAATGAAAAATGGTTTACCTATAGTTATTACTGGCTGATATTGCCTTTTTACAATGTTATTTTACTGATGTACGGCGCCATTTTCGGGCAATTCCGTTTTTTCTGGGAATTTGAAAAACGTTTTTTTCGCAAGATGGTTGGTGTTTTTAAGAAAAAATCATGATTACCGAAGAAAAAGTGCTGGCTGCACTGAGCCATGTTGACGATCCTGACCTGAAAAAAGACCTGGTAACACTGGGCATGATTCAGCAATTGAAGATTGCCGATACAATTTCATTTGACCTTGTGCTTACCACACCTGCATGTCCGATGAAAGACATGATGGTGAACGCCTGCAAAACCGCCATTCGCATGATGGTGGACCCAAATATTGCTGTTGAAATCAAAGTGACAAGTCAGGTAAGCAGTACCCGCAGTGAAGACACCGTTTTGCCCGGTGTGAAAAACGTAATTGCCGTAGGCAGTGGTAAGGGTGGCGTGGGGAAGAGCACAGTGGCCGTTTCGCTGGCGCTGGCACTCAGACAATCGGGAGCCAGCGTGGGTTTGCTGGACGCCGATATATACGGCCCATCCATTCCTACCATGTTTGGTGTAAAAGAAGCACAGCCCATGGTTCAGCGCGATGGTAAGCAATGGATTGTTCCTATTGAAAAACAAGGTATCAAATTGCTGAGTATCGGGTTTATGGCGGCACCAGATCAGGCCATTGTTTGGCGCGGACCCATGATCAGCAGTGCTTTCAGGCAGTTTGTGAACGATACGGAATGGGGCGAACTAGATTACCTGATTATTGATTTACCTCCAGGTACGGGCGATGTACAGATTACGCTGAGCCAGATGGTGCCGCTTACTGGGCTGGTGCTGGTAACCACTCCACAGGAAGTAGCCATGGCCGATGCCAGACGTGCCGTGTCAATGTTTAAAATGCCTTCTATAGCCAAGCCCATATTGGGTGTGGTGGAGAACATGTCATACTTTGTACCCGACGATATGCCGGATAAGAAGTACTATATATTTGGTCAAGGCGGAGGCAAAAAACTGGCTGAAGAAACCGGCATTGATTTTCTGGGAGAACTGCCACTGATTCAGGATTATATGGCCATGGCAGATGAAGGCCGCATCAATGCGGAATCTGACGTGTTCAAGCCCTATTTGGCATTGGCGGCTGAGGTTGCCCGAAGGGTGAGTATTGTAAATTCAACATCTGTTTAGTATTTTTGTAAAACAACCCCATGACTGATACAGATACCCTGAATAACCGTATTGAAGAGGCGCTAAATAGCATCAGGCCTTATTTACAAGCTGATGGTGGCAATGTGGAATTGGTGGAAGTGAAAGGTGAAGGCAACGTGGTGTTGAGATTAACAGGTGCCTGCAGTTCATGCGAAATGAGCGAAATGACCATGACGGCCGGTATTGAAGAAACACTGCGCAGGGCCATTCCCGGCTTAGGTTCCATTGTTGCACTCAAAAACTAAATTTCGGCATTTTTACCCGTTAACCGAAATCATCGGTATTTTTATTACGGCCTGGGCCGTAGCACTATGTTACTTACTGCAAGGACGGTTTGATAACAATTCACTCCTGCTTTTTCTGGCGACCCTCGCATATTATGCCCTGGATCATGGTTTGGATGCACGCAGGTTTCGCACGGAATCATTCAGTCATTATTTGAAAATCTGCCTGTTGCTCTGTGCCTTGTCTGTATTGGCTTTTGGCGTATTACTTTTTTACTTCGGATTTATGGAAAGCCTGGGCAATTTCATGTTAAGGTTTTATCCGACATCGGCAATAGGGTTGCTCTATATTTTATTGCGGACCAAAACAGCCAAAGGTTTTTTGATTTTGAAAAGCCTGCTCATTGCGCTGGGTGTAGGTTTTGCCATTTCGTTTCCGTCGTTGCATGGTAAGACCCTGATTGCGCCGCTATTGTGTTGGGTTAACGTGCTGGTATTTGCTTACATGGAGCGAAACAAGGATGCAGAACTTGGCAATGCCAATCTTTTTAATAACGGCTTCAAAAAAAAATCCCTTTTGGTAGGGCTTGTTATTGTTGCCATTGCAGGAACAATTATGCAATGGAATTTGTACTTACATGGTGGATTTGGACTTTCGATTTATGCATGTTTATCGATTATTATAATGGTAAATGAAGCTAAATTCAGGCAAAATACCTATCGCTGGTGGCTGGATGCGCTGCTGCCGTTGGCTTTTTTACCACTCGGGTAGGGGATGCCCCATTCCTTCTTCCCAATGGGTTTTACAGCGAGATTCGTACATGTCTGTATGGCCCACCAGAACCAAATCATCACCGCCAGAAGTTCGGTATGTGTAGTGTGATGCCTTGCCGCAAACAAAACACTTGGCCTGCAACTGTATTTTTTGGTTTGCCATGCGCATCAGTCGGGGCATTTCGCCGAAAGGCCTGCCCAAATAATCGCGGTCCAGTCCGGAAGCAACAACCTTTATTCCTTGCATAAGAATTCCCAATACCACATCGGGAATGCTTTTGCCCAGAAACTGAATTTCATCGATGTAAACTTCTTTGATGTTGTCTGAACAAATGGGGTAGATTTCTTCGGCCTTGGAAACCCTGTGGCCGGGTAGTTGTAAACCTCCGTGGCTGCTTATGCGGTGGGCTGCATAGCGGTTGTCGAGCAGGGGTTTGATGGCAATTTTTTCCGTTTCCGGTAGCGGACTTTGGTTGTATTCCTCAATCAGCCGGGTAGTTTTGCCCGAAAACATACTGCCATAGATTATCGTAAAATCACTCATACAATCGCGAGGTTTGTTGTAAATTGCTGCCGCATCTATATGGAAAACAAAGTTTCAGAAAAAATCCGATTAATTCTTAATGAACTGGCAATATTAAACCAACCCGAACAAACGGAAAACAAAATCTTGTTACGCCATGAAGATTTGTTGAAAATTCGTTCACTGGCTGCCGAATTGTACATCAATAGTGATCTTGCTACGCAGGCTAATGTGGAAATTGAGCCTGCAGTAATACCGACTCCTGATCCTGCAATTGAGGAAGTTAAGCCCGACCCTGAAATCGTTATGCAGGAAGTAGTTGAGGTATTAGAAACTGCGATCATAGAAGAAGAAATAACGGAGCCGGTTTCCATAGAACCCTTGATGGTAGAGCCGGAACCCGAAATTATACCCGAGCCTGTTGCTGTTTCTCCACCGGTTGCGGAAGTGATTGTTGATGCGCCGGTAGAACCAGAACCGGAACCAGAACCCGAGCCTGAACCTGAACCTGAACCTACACAAAACCCTGTTGAAGAGCCCATTCAAACTGAGTTACCACTCGACGGACAAATTGATACCCACGAACCCTCCGAAGAATTGCAGGAGCAGCATGATTTCAAGCCGCCACGCATTACTTCAGAGCAAATTGCCTCACAAATTTCCTTTACCCGTCGTTTTGAATATATCAACCAGCTTTTTGGCGGAAACACAGAGTTGTTTATGGAGTTTCTGGATGAAATGGGCTATAGCCGCGATACGGCACATGCCATGGAGATATTCGACAAGCATTACAACGAAAAAAACTGGCAGCGCCGCCAGGAATCTGCGATGGAGTTTAAGCGTCTGCTGCAGCGTTCCTGTTAATTAATAGATGCTATGAATCCGGGCGCATTTCCCTTTATCAGGTTGCTGCTGCCGCTGGGTTTTGGGGTAGGGCTGGGGCTGGCTTTGCCGGATATTCGTTTACTGATACCTTTATTTTTAGCACTGCTGCTGCTTGCCGTTGTCGGTGCTTTGCTGCTGATAAAAAAGCCGCAGCCCCGTTTACTGAAGCTGAGACTGCCGTTGCTGCTGGTCCTCAATCTGCTGCTGGGTTACACACTTACCCTTGGTCGAGCGCATAATTTTAAATCAGAAAATATCGGGAATGTAAAAAATAAAGATATCCGATATTTTTATGTAAGGATTACCGAGCCGTTGCAACAAAGAACGGCCTCGCAACGCGCCATGGCAGAGGTTTTGCAGGCAACGGACAGTGCGGGAAATTCGCAGGGCGCCAACGGTAAAATACTGCTTTACTGGCCCCAAAAGAGCAATCCTGCCGGAACCTCACTGCAATATGGCGATGTAATCCTCATTCCCAAAGTGCTCACCCCCATACCGGATGCGGCTTTTCCCGAGGCATTCTCATTTCGGAAAGTGGTAAGACCATCGCAGGTTACTTTTCAGGCGTATTTAACCCAAGGCAGTTATCAAAAAGTGGATGCCTCTCCCAATCCGCTGATAAGGGCTTCCCATGCCGGAGTGACGGCCATTAACAGGGTTTTGCAAAAACATTTTTCCCCCGAGAAAGCGGCTTTAATGTCGTCGTTGTTGCTGGGTTACAAAGCAGATATTGCGGAGGAAGATTTAAAGGCATTCAGCATTACGGGAACCATCCATGTGCTGGCGGTTTCGGGCATGCACGTGGGATTGATTTACATGGCGCTGCTGTTTTTGTTTACGGGTTCGCTGCGGCCTGGACGGCTCAAATTCTGGCAGGGCGTGAGCGTGCTGGTTTTTCTGTGGGCCTATGCGGTGCTCACGGGCTTGTCTGCGTCTGTTGTTCGCGCTACGCTCATGTTCAGCATCATGGAGGCCGGACGCACCTTTCTGGGCGCCAGGGGCAATACCTATAATTCGCTGTTTGCCGCGGCATACATTCAGCTGCTCATATCGCCACACGACCTGCTGGATGTGGGTTTTCAGCTTTCATATCTGGCGGTGCTGGGCATCTTGTTTTTTTATCCGTTGCTAAACGAAAAGTACGAGCCTAAAAATCGCATTCTGCGCGGTGCCTGGCAGCTTTCGCTGGTCAGTATTTCGGCCACGCTGGGCACTTTGCCGGTTACGTTGTTTGTGTTTAAAAGCTTTCCATTGCTGTTTATTCCTGCCAATGTGTTTATTGTTCCCGTCAGTACCATTGTCATCTTTATGGGCATTGCGGTGGTGATGTTCAGTTGGGTGCCTTACGTGGGTGTATTTCTTGCCTGGTTTACTTCTTGTGCACTGGATGTGCTGATGGTTCCTGCGCGGTTTATGGCTAAAATCCCCGGTGCTTCCTACACCGGATTTGGTTTTGATGCCTGGGATATGGTGCTTGTATTTCTAATGGTCATGGTTTTTGGGTATGCATTTTTTGTAGGATTTTCGGCTCGCAACAGCCTATGGCTGGGACTGGCACTGGTGGCGTATTTTGGCAGGCGAACTACTTGCCGGTTATGGGAAGAGCAAACAAACGAAGTGATCGTGTTTGAAAACCGGGGCGTGATGGCCGCCGTGGTGAAATCAGGGCAACGGCTGGATGTGCTTTCTTCGCCTGTTACAGAAGGCAGGGCCGATACCTTGCGTCAGTTGATGCGCAACTATGAAAATGCACACCGAATCAGCAGCATTCACTGGCACTTTTTTACACCCGGCGATTCTTTGATGTTACCCGAAAATAAGATGTGGAGACATGCTGCGCACAGCAGTTGTCTGTATAACGGACACAAGCCTGTTGCCAACCTTTTGTGGCTGCCCGATACCTCGGCATTGATGCCTGCACAGAATTTTTCCAGGCAGTCATACCGGCGTTTTTTGGAAGGGAAAAATGTGGTTTTGCTGAAAGGCGATTTTCTGCGGCCGGGTCATGATGCGGGCTTGTAACGGAATCGGGTGGGGTTAATTACCTTTGTGCTGTGGAACTGGTTATAACCGAAATTAAAAACCGCGTGGGTTATGTGGTGCTCAACCGCCCCGAAAAGCGCAATGCACTGAGTCCGCAGCTGGTGGGCGAACTTACCGCTGCCATACAAAACCTGCTGCACGATGATGCCGTGAAAGTGATTGTGTTAAAATCGGCCGATAAACCATTTTGTGCAGGCGCCGATCTGGCGTATTTGCAGGAACTTAGGCATTTTAGCCGCGAGGAGAACCTGGCAGATTCACGCCGCCTGCGCGATTTGTTTGATTTGATTCATCGCGGCAACAAGGTGTTTATTTCACAGGTAGAAGGTCCGGCGCTGGCGGGTGGTTGCGGATTGGCCACCCTTTGTGATTTTTGTTATGCCACACCCGAAGCTACGTTTGGCTATACAGAAAGCAAAATCGGATTTGTGCCGGCCTTGGTGGCGGTGTATTTGCAATACAGAATTGCAGGCCACCACATGCGTGAACTGCTGCTCACCGGAAAAGTAATTGCGGCTGAAGAAGCCCATGCACTCGGACTTGTAAACAAAGTCGTTTCCGATGACCACATTGCACAGGAAGTTTCGGCCTTTGCCGAACAGCTTTGTGATACCGTTTCCGGCGGCTCGGTAAGTTATATCAAGCAATTGCTGCGCAAACTGCCCGGAATGCCCATGGATGAAGCCCTGGAATATGCCGCCTCGCTCAATGCGGAGGCCCGTGGCAGCGCCGATTGCGTGAAGGGAATAGATTCCTTTCTGAACAAGGAGAAAATCAAATGGTGAGCTTAATAGATACGCATTGTCATTTGTATTTGAAGCATTTCGATGCAGATTTGGATGAGGTGATTCAGTCGGCGAAAAGGCAGGGCGTTCAGCAGATTTTAATGCCGAACGTGGATGAAGAAACGGTGGATCGTTTGCACCATCTGGCAGATACCTATCCCGGCTATTGCATTCCCATGATGGGCTTGCATCCCTGTGATGTGGAAGATGATTGGGAGCAGGAACTGGATAGATTGCTTGCTTGGTTTGACAAAAGAAAATATATTGCCGTAGGCGAAATAGGGCTGGATTTATACTGGGATAAAACCACGCTGGACAGGCAGGTGTTGGCATTGAAGCGGCAGATAGAATTTGCGATTGAACGTGATTTGCCAGTGGTGCTTCACACCCGCGACAGCACCGATAAAACGTTGGATGTATTGGCCGAATACAAATGTACCAATTTACGGGGCGTACTGCATTGTTTCAGTGGCAGTATGGAGCAGGCCAGGCGCGCCATCAAATTGAATATGATGCTGGGAATTGGCGGGGTTTTAACCTACAAAAATGCCGGCATTGCCGAAGTGGTAAAGCACATAGATCTGGAGCATATTATTTTGGAAACTGACTCGCCGTATTTGCCGCCGGTGCCACACAGGGGCAAGCGCAACGAGCCGGGCTATGTTTATCATGTGGCGTCCTTTCTGGCCGAATTAAGAGGGCAGGGGCTGGCTGAAATTGGCAGGGTAACGACGGAGAATGCGAAGCGGTTGTTTGGGGTGGTTTAATCGTTTAATTGTTTATTGGTTTAATTGTTTGTCCCGTCCTGAAAAAGGTTGACAGATATTCATTTTGATGCGTGGTGTTACCACAAATGTAGTAATTTTGCAGCCCCAGGGAGAGGTGTCCGAGTGGTTGAAGGAGCACGCCTGGAAAGTGTGTATAGGTCAAAAGCCTATCGCGGGTTCAAATCCCGCCCTCTCCGCCAAACCCAAAAGCCCTGAATTCGGGGCTTTTGTGTTTGAAGCCACCCCCCACCGTGATCACGAGTGAGAGCAGCGAACGAGTAATCCTGCCTTTGAGTTAAAAGTTAGAAGTGCAGAGTCAGAAGTTAGGGCGCGGTTGCCAT
>Ga0194123_10003328_pt1 | contig 19477 bp, 19 predicted proteins | sample TA2MahsurfametaG_5_FD_155479 | JGI IMG/M metagenome (GOLD analysis project Ga0194123, IMG submission 155479) | Freshwater microbial communities from Lake Tanganyika, Tanzania - TA2015023 Mahale A surface | ecosystem: Environmental > Aquatic > Freshwater > Lake | place: Tanzania: Lake Tanganyika... | reverse complement strand
GCCTCAGCCACCCCTGCCGCTGCCTGCTGATCGCCACCTTCAACCCAGAGGAGGGGGCGGTGCGCGACCACCTGCTTGATCGCTTCGCCATCTGCCTGTCGGCCAACCAGGTGCTCGAGCTGGAGCAGCGGGTGGAGATCAGCCGCGCCGCCATCGAGCACGCCGAAACCAGCGATCGCTTCCGCGCCAAGTGGCAGGAGGACAGTGACGCCCTGGCCACCCAGCTGCTGCTGGCGCGCCAGTGGCTCCCGGATGTGCAGATCTCCCGCGAACAGATTGCCTATCTGGTGAATGAGGCTCTTCGTGGCGGCGTGGAGGGCCACCGCAGCGAGCTCTATGCGGTGCGTGTCGCCCGCGCCCATGCCGCCCTCAGCGGTCGCGACCGGGTGGAGGCCGACGACCTGCAGGTGGCTGTGCGCCTGGTGATCGCCCCCCGCGCCTCCCAGCTGCCGCCGCCCGACCCTGACCAGCCTCTGGAGCCCCCGCCGCCGCCACCGCCGCCCCAGGGCGAGCAGCCGCCCGAGGAGCCCGAGCCGCCCGAGAACGACCAGGAGTCCGACGAGCCCGACGACGACAACGAGCCCGACGATCAGGAGGACGACACCCCCGAGGACCAGGCGCCCCCCCAGGTGCCGGAGGAGTTTCTGCTCGATCCGGAGGCGGTGGCGATCGACCCCGACCTCCTGCTGTTCGGCGCCGCCAAGGCGAAAACCGGCGGCAGCGGCAGCCGGGCTGTGGTGTTCAGCGATTCCCGCGGCCGCTACGTGAAGCCGATGCTGCCGCGCGGCCCGGTGAAGCGCATCGCCGTGGACGCCACCCTGCGGGCCGCCGCGCCGTATCAGAAGAGCCGCCGCGAGCGCGAACCCCACCGCAAGGTGGTGGTGGAAGACGGCGACCTGCGCGCCAAGCAGCTGCAGCGCAAGGCCGGTGCCCTGGTGATCTTCCTGGTGGATGCCAGCGGCTCGATGGCCCTCAACCGCATGCAGAGCGCCAAGGGCGCCGTGATCCGCCTGCTCACCGAGGCCTATGAAAACCGCGATGAGGTGGCCCTGATCCCCTTCCGCGGCGAAGCCGCCGAGGTGCTGCTGCCCCCCACCCGCTCGATCACCGCCGCCCGCCGGCGGCTGGAATCGATGCCCTGCGGCGGCGGGTCACCCCTCGCCCACGGCCTCTCCCAGGCCGCGCGCGTGGGCGCGAACGCGCTGGCCACCGGCGATCTCGGCCAGGTGGTGGTGGTCGCCATCACCGATGGCCGCGGCAACGTGCCCCTCAGCCGCTCCCTGGGCCAGCCCGAGCTGGAGGGCGAGGAGCCGGTGGACCTCAAGGAGGAGGTGAAGCAGGTGGCCAGCCGCTACCGGGCCCTGGGCATCAGGCTGCTGGTGATCGACACCGAACGCAAGTTCATCGGCAGCGGCATGGGCAAGGACCTGGCCGAGGCCGCCGGCGGCAAATACGTGCAGCTGCCCAAGGCCAGCGATCAGGCCATCGCCGCGATTGCCATGGAGGCCATCTCCGGGGTCTGAACCAGCGGGGTGAGAGCCCCCTGGTGTTGCACCACCTTCAGGGTTGGGCTGCTGGGGCGTTGTCCTGCTCGGCCTTCCGGCGGGCCGCGCGATCCCGGGCTGCTCCGGTCTGGGCCGGGTAGAGCTCGTCAAAGAACTTGCCGAGCCCCACCGCCACGCTGCGCACGCCATCCATGAACTGCTCGTTGCCGGTGAGCTTGTTCACATCGCCACCCACGGCTTCCCACTGGGCGGTGAGCCGCTCGGCGTTGGCGACCGTCTGCTGGAGCTCGTTCACCACCTTGGGATTGTCGAGTGCAGCCAGCAGCTGGCGCAGGTGGGCCGAGCTGGCATTGAGGTTCGTGATCGTGGGCTGGGCCCTCTGCACCGACGTTTCCAGATTGCCCACCAGGCCCTTGCCCTCCTCGATCAGGCCGCGACCATCCCGCAGGAAGGCCGTGGCCTCCTTGGAGGTGGCATCGACGCTCGTGGCCACCTTGGTGACCTTGGCCACCAGTTGCTCGCGATCCACGTCGTCGAGCAGCCTGTACATGAGGGCGGTGAGGCTGCCCAGGCTGGCGCCCTCGTTGCCGGCGATCCGGGCCCCATCGCAGAGCATGCGGCTGCGGTCGCAGCGGCTGGAGCGGGGGCTCGGGGCATCGGCCGGCACACTCTTGCCGGTGCTCACCAGAGCCACCTGGGAATCGCCGCCGAGCATCGACACCTGGCCGATCTCGGCGCTCGCGGGCAGGGAGAGCCTGAGGCTGGGATTGGTGATCTCCAGGTCGGCGATCACCGCCTCCGGGGTGACCTGCACCGAGCGCACGCTGCCCACGATCACCCCCCGGTAGACCACCGGCGAGCGCACCGCCAGGCCCCCGGCCTGGGGGAAGCGGGCCTGCACGGTCCAGTATTGGCGGGTGAGTGAAAGACCCCTCAGCCACAGGCCCAGACCCACAGCGCTGCTGATGGCGGCAAGCAGGGAGAAACCAACGATGGCCTCACGCACGGAGCGGCGCATCCGTCAGACCTCCGCCGGTTGCATTGGGCCCTTCAGGCTACCGCTGCGGAACTGCACCACATAGGGATTGTCCGTGTGCCGATAGGCCTCCAGGTCCCCCTGCCAGCGGAACTGGCCCTCGTACAGCAGCACCACCCGCTCCCCGGTGCGCTCGATCGTGCTGTGCACATGGCTCACCACCACCGAACTGGCTTCGGTGAGGGTGGTCGTGCGCACGATCAGGTCCTCGATCCGGGTGCAGGCCACCGGGTCAAGGCCGGCCGTCGGCTCGTCGAACAGGAGCAGCGGAACCTTGCCGCCCGGCTGGCTCGGATCCTGAATGAGGGCGCGGGCGAAGCTCACCCGTTTCTGCATGCCCCCGCTCAGTTCGCCCGGCAGCTGGTTCTCGATGCCTCCCAGTCCCACCGCCTCCAGGGCCTGATGCACCCGCTCGCGGATGTCCGGTTCCTTCAGGCGACTGAACCGGTAGAGCAGAAACCCCACGTTCTCCCCCACGGTGAGCGAGCCGAGCAGGGCCGGGTTCTGGAACACCAGCCGCACATCGGGGGGGCGCTGCTGGTCGAGGCGGAGATAGGTCTGCGGCAGGCCATGGAGGAGCAGCTCGCCACTGGTGGGCAACTGCAATCCCGCCAGCAGGCGCAGGATCGACGACTTGCCGGCCCCCGAGGGGCCCACCACCACGAGGCGCTCCCCCGGCTGCAGGGTGAGGTTCACCTTGTTGAGCACCCGGTGCTCCCCGAACTGGAGGGTGAGATCACGCATCTCCACCACGGGCGGGTCGACCGGTGGCGTGCCAGGGCCGGTGGCAGGCCGGGCCGGGCCCGGAGCGGCAGCGACGGAGGAGCGGGAGGCCAGGGTCGAGTGCCTGCGTGCTCTCCCATCCTGCCGCCAATTCCGTCTCGGAGCGCGCCCTGTCCCCTGGGGGCCTGTGCATCCGGGATGCCCTGCCTACAGTCGGCTGCAATCGGCCCGCTCCGCCCCCTCCTTGCCCCTGCGAGCCTCGCCTTCTCCGCAATTACGGCGACGCCTGCGCACCCGCCCGGGTTGGCTGGGGCGCGGCGACCTGCGTCAGCGGGATCTGGTGAGCCGCTCCCGCCGGGCTGTGCGCTGGCTGCAGCCCGGTCTGGTGGTGAAGCGGTGGGTCGTCACCTCCGGGCTCGGGCTGCTGATCGCCCTGGTCGGGGCAGCGGTGTGGGCCGACCTGCAGCCGATCTACTGGACCCTCTCCGGCATCCAGTGGCTGCTCAAGAACATCACCACGGTGCTGCCGCGGGAAGTCACCGGGCCCCTGGTGCTGGCCATCGGCGCAGCCCTGATCTGGCTGGGCCAGAGCCGCAGTTTCGGCACCATCCAGCAGGCCCTGGCGCCCGACAAGGACACCCTGCTGGTGGACGCCCTGGCCGCCCAGGGTCGGCTCAACCGCGGCCCCAGCATCGTGGCGATCGGCGGCGGCACCGGCCTCTCCACCCTGCTCAGTGGTCTGAAGCGCTACAGCTCCAATCTCACCGCCATCGTCACCGTGGCCGACGACGGCGGCAGCAGCGGCGTGCTGCGGCGGGAACTGGGGGTGCAGCCCCCCGGTGACATCCGCAACTGCCTGGCGGCCCTGGCCCGGGAGGAGCCCCTGCTCACCCGCCTCTTCCAGTACCGCTTCCAGGCCGGTGGAGGGTTGGAGGGGCACAGCTTCGGCAATCTCTTCCTCTCGGCCCTCACGGCGATCACCGGCAGCCTCGAGGCCGCCATCACCGCCTCCAGCCGGGTGCTGGCGGTGCAGGGGCAGGTGGTGCCGGCCACCAATGTGGATGTGCGGCTCTGGGCCGAGCTGGAGAACGGTGAGCGCATTGAGGGGGAATCCCGGATTGGCCATGCCCCCAGCCCGATCGTGCGCCTTGGCTGTCTTCCCGAGCGGCCGCCGGCCCTGCCCCGGGCGATCGAAGCGATTGCCCACGCCGATCTGATTGTGCTCGGCCCCGGCAGCCTGTACACCTCCCTGTTCCCCAACCTGCTGGTGCCCGAGCTGGTGGAGGCCATTGCCCGCAGCAAGGCTCCGCGCCTCTACATCTGCAATCTGATGACCCAACCCGGCGAGACGGATGGCCTCGATGTGGAGGGCCACCTCCGGGCCATTGAGGCCCAGCTCGCCAGCATCGGCGTGGAGCAGCGGCTGTTCCCGGCGGTGCTGGCCCAGGAGGATCTGCCGGCCTCACCCCTGCTCCACCATTACCGCCAGCAGGGTGCCGAACCCGTGATCTGCGACAGCCGCCGGTTGCGCCGTCTGGGCTACAGCGTCATGCAGGCACCTCTCCAGGGCGGGCGCCCCACCGCCACCCTGCGCCATGACCCCCGCAGTCTCGCCCTGGCGGTGATGCGCTTCTACAAGCAGCAGCGCAGCAGCCAGCTCCCCCAGGGAACCGGGCGGGCGCCTCAGTAGGCGTCCTGCATCTCGTAGAAGTCGGGTTGCACGTAGTCCTTGCGCAGGGGCCAGCCCTGCCAGTCCTCGGGCATCAACAGGCGTTTGGGGTGGGGATGGCCCTCAAACCGGATGCCATACATGTCGAAGGTCTCCCGTTCCTGCCAGTCAGCCCCCCGGAACAGCCCGTAGAGCGTGGGAATGGTGAGGTCCCCATCCCGCTCCAGGAAGACCTTGAGGCGCACCTCCTCCGGTTTCACCTCCGCCGGCAGGGGGCCGGAGGCCGCACCGCGCTCGGCCAGGCTGCCGAGCTTCACCAGGTGGTAGAAGCTCACCAGCCGTCCGCCCGGACCCTCGTCGTAGCCCCCCTGGCATTGCAGGTAGTCGAAGCCATGGGCCTTGAGCGCCGTGGCCAGCAGCGGCAGAAAGGCCGGTTCCACGCCGATCACCTCCACCCCTAGGTGGTCGGCTGGCAGCAGCTGGTGCTCGAAGCCCTGGCTGGTCAACCACTGGCTCACCGGTCCGGCTGACAGGGGCGCGATGGCTTCGCCGACGGCTTGGGGGGTGTCCTCGGGCATGGGGAATGGGTCGCTGGGGCGGGGTCTGGAGCGTCAGGAATGGGGGAGTTCAGGCCCCGGTGTCGCTGTCCGCCAGCACGCTGACGGTCGGCTGGGTCTCGCCAGCCAGGGTGCCCAGGGGCAGGCCGGCGGCGGCGGCCAGGGCTGCCTTCTGGGTTTCGGCCTGGAGGTAGCGGCCGTCCACGATCGGTTCGACGGCCTTCATCTGGTGCGCCACCGTGCAGTAGCGGTGCGTCTGTTGCAGGTTGCCCCGCTCGGCCAGGGCCTCGTTGCCCACCTTCTTGCGCAGCTTGATCACCGCATCGAAGATCGCCTCAGGCCGCGGCGGGCAGCCGGGCAGGTAGAGGTCCACCGGGATCAGCTTGTCCACCCCGCGAACGGCGGTGGTGGAGTCGGCCGAGAACATGCCGCCGGTGATCGTGCAGGCGCCCATGGCGATCACGTACTTGGGCTCAGGCATCTGCTCGTAGAGCCGCACCAGGGCAGGCGCCATCTTCATGGTCACGGTGCCGGCCACGATCAGCAGGTCGGCCTGGCGCGGGCTGGAACGGGGTACCAGGCCGAAGCGGTCGAAGTCGAAGCGGGAGCCGATCAGGGCGGCGAACTCGATGAAACAGCAGGCGGTGCCGTAGAGCAGCGGCCAGAGGCTGCTGAGCCGGGACCAGTTGTGCAGGTCATCCAGGGTGGTGAGGATCACGTTCTCCGACAGGTCGGAGGTGACCGAGGGAGCTCCCACCGGATTGCAGCTGGCGGCGCGTTGATCGCGCAGGGCCGCCACGGAGAGGGCTTCAGCGAGTCCGGCGGTGGCGGAGGAAGGGGTGGTCATGGCAGCGGTGCGGCGACGCGGCAGGAACTCAGCAAGAACGGATCAGCTCCACTCCAGGGCGCCCTTGCGCCAGGCATAGGCCAGGGCCACCACCAGGATGGCGATGAAGACGAGGGCCTCGATGAACGCCAGCAGCCCCAGTCGATGAAAAGCCACTGCCCAGGGGTAGAGGAACACGGTCTCCACGTCGAAGATCACGAAGACCAGGGCAAACATGTAATAGCGGATATTGAACTGAATCCAGGCGCCCCCTATCGGCTCCATCCCCGACTCGTAGGTGAGCTCCCGCTCCCCCTGCCGGCTCTTGGGCGACAGCAGTTTGTTGGCCACCAGGGCCAGCACCGGCACGGCTGCTGAGATCAGCATGAAGCCGAGGAAGGCGTCGTAGCCGGAGAGCACGAACATGGGCCAACCCAACCTGCGCGGCAGTCTGGCATCCGCCACCTGACGTCTGGCTGCCCGTGCTGGATACAGTTCAGGCGCCATTAGCGGTTCAGGGATGAGCAGCGACACCCCTCCTCTCCCCGACGCGTCGCTCCCCGACGCCCCCGAAGCCGCCCCGCTGCCCGACCCGGCCACCCACCGCTTCGAGTGCCGCAGCTGCGGCTTCGTCTACGACCCGGCCGAGGGGGTGAAGAAGGTGGGCATCGACCCCGGGACGTCCTTCCTGGATCTTGACCCCCTCAGCTTCCGCTGCCCGGTCTGCCGCAGCAAGGTCGGCGCCTTCAAGGACATCGGCCCCCGCGACAAGCCCAGTGGATTTGAGGAGAACCTCAACTTCGGGCTCGGCGTGAACCGGCTGACGCCGGGCCAGAAGAATGTGCTGATCTTCGGTGGCTTCGCCTTGGCCATCGCCTTCTTCCTCTCCCTCTATTCCCTTCGTTGACCATGCCTGCCCCGCATCCCACCGCCCGCGCCGGCCTGACGCGGCGGCTCTGGTCTCCCCTGCTCAGCCTGCTGATGGTGATCGGCCTCGGCCTGGGGCTGGGGGGCTGCGTCACCACCGGCCTGCCCGAGGCCGACAGCAGCCCGTGGCAGGCGGTGCCCCTGGCCACCAAGGCCAACCCCCTTGCGGTCGCCTTCACCGATGCCCGCCACGGCTTTCTGGTGGGCAGCAACCGCCTGATCCTGGAAACCAATGACGCGGGTGCCAGCTGGGAGGAGCGTGCCCTGGATCTGCCTGAGGAGGAGAACTTCCGGCTGATCAGCGTGGACTTCGATGGTCAGGAGGGCTGGATCGCCGGCCAGCCCGGCCTGCTGCTGCACAGCACCGACGGCGGTCAGAACTGGAGCCGGCTGTTCCTCGACACCAAGCTTCCCGGTGAGCCCTACCTGATCACGGCCCTCGGCCGTTCCAGGGCCGAGCTGGCCACCAACGTGGGGGCCATCTATGAAACCGGCGACGGCGGCACCAGCTGGCAGGCCCGGGTCGAGGATGCCGCCGGTGCGGTGCGGGAGCTGCGTCGCAGCGCGGATGGCCGCTACGTGAGCGTCAGCAGCCTGGGCAATTTCTTCTCCACCTGGGACCCCGCGCAGCCCGCCTGGCAGGTGCATCAGCGGGTGAGCAGCCAGCGTCTCCAGACCATCGGCTTCCAGCCCGATGGTGCCCTCTGGATGCTGGCCCGCGGGGCCCAGCTGCGCCTCAACCCCGACCCGGCCGATCCGGAGCAGTGGAGCAAGCCGATCATCCCCATCACCAACGGCTACGGCTACCTCGACATGGCCTGGGATCCCCAGGGCACGATCTGGACCGGCGGCGGCAGCGGCACCCTGCTGAGCAGTGCCGATGGAGGTCGCAGCTGGAGCAAGGACCCGGTCGGCGAGAGGGAGCCCTCCAACTTCACCCGCATCGTCTTCACCGACGATGGCAAGGGCTTCGTGCTCGGCGAGCGCGGCTCGCTACTGCGCTGGGTGGGCTGAGCCCGGGTCGGCCTGGCCAGCGCTCGCCTTCCCACCAACTTCTGTAACCAAGCCCGGGAGCCGCTCCCGGGCCGCCCAAGCAGACCCCTAGGATCCACGGGCTGAACGCTTGTCGCTATGGCTGCCGGCTCAACCGGGGAACGCCCGTTCTTCGAAATCATCACCAGCATTCGCTACTGGGTGATCCATGCGGTCACACTGCCAGCGATCTTCCTGGCTGGCTTCCTGTTCGTGTCGACCGGCCTGGCCTACGACGCCTTCGGCACGCCCCGCCCGGACGCCTATTTCCAGGCCAACGAAGGCAAGGCTCCCGTTGTGAGCCAGCGCTATGAGGGCAAGAGCCAGCTCGACCTGCGCCTGCAATAAGCCATGACCCAGTCTCCCGTTTCCACCACGCCGCGCAACTACCCGATCTTCACGGTGCGTTGGCTGTCGGTCCACGCCCTCGGCATTCCCACGGTTTTCTTCCTGGGTGCGCTGGCGGCCATGCAGTTCATTCGTCGCTGAGTGCCATGGGTCTGCAACGCAATCCCAACCCCAACAACCTGCCGGTCGAGCTCAACCGCACCAGCCTCTATCTGGGGCTGCTGCTGGTGTTCGTGACCGGAGTGCTGTTCACCAGCTACTTCTTCAACTGAACCGGAGCACCCGATGAGCGGCAAGAAATCCAACCTGCCTGACGGTCGTATCCCCGACCGCCTTCCCGATGGTCGTCCGGCTGTGGCCTGGCGCTCCCGCTGGACCGAGGGTGTTCTCCCCCTCTGGCTGGTGGCCACGGCCGGCGGCATGGCCGTGATCTTCGTGGTGGGCCTGTTCTTCTATGGCTCCTACACCGGTGTGGGTTCCGCCTGAGTTCCATCAGTCCCTGCTGTCAGGATTCACCGGGTGCGGTTCAGGCTGCACCCGGTTTTTTGTGCGCTGCCCCGCCGAGCTGTTGATCCCCAAGCCATTGCTCCTGTCGCCGTGCCCCGTTCTCCAGGGCGCCCGTCTCCTCCCTGAATCCGTGGGGCGGTGAAGAAGCGGAACCTGCTCAACAACGCCGGACTGGCCTGGCTGGCCGGAGCCCTGCTCAATGCCTATGGCCAGCTGGTGCTGCTCACCTCGCGCATCCGGGTGTGCGTGGATCCGGCCACGGCGCAGGTGCTCGGTGGCCGGCGGCAGCCGGTGATCTTCGCGCTGTGGCACTGCCACGTCTTTTTCATGCCCATGCTGCGGCTGCACACCCGCCAGCCGGTCTCGGTGCTGCTCAGCGCCCACCGCGACGCTCAGATCGTGGGGGTGGCGGCGCGCATGCGCGGGGTCGATCTGGTGGCGGGCTCCTCCACCCGCGGAGGCGCCCGGGCCTTTCTGCAGCTCCTGCAGCTGCTGCGGCAGGGCCAGCACGTGTGCATCACCCCGGACGGGCCCAGGGGGCCGGCCCGGGAGGTGAAGCCCGGTGCCGTGCATCTGGCCCAGCGCTCCGGTTGTGCCCTGGTGCCCATGGGCTTGGCAGTCACCCGGGGACGGCGCCTGCGCTCCTGGGATCGCACCCTGCTGCCCCTCCCCTTCGGTCGCGTCGTCATCACCCTGGGTGCCCCGCTGCTGGTGGCGGAGGGGGACGATCTGGCCGCCAGTGCCCGGCAGCTCGGAGCGGTGCTGGAGGGGAGCAGTCGGGAGGCCTCCCGTCTGGTGCGCCCCGCCCGGCTCGCCGTCCGCTTCTGAACGATGCTGCTGCTCTACCGCCTGCTGCTCAGCCTGCTCACCCCGCTGCTGGGGCTGCTGCTGCTGCTGCGGGTCTGGCAGGGCAAGGAGCGCTGGCAGCGTCTGCCGGAGCGGTTGGGTTGGGCCAGTCGCTCCCGTCTTCCGGGGCCGCTGGTGTGGCTCCATGCTGCCAGCGTCGGCGAGCTCGCCAGCCTGCGGCCCCTGTTGAACGCGCTCCAGCGCGGGGCCAGCCGCGCCGGCGCTGTTCCGCCCCAGCTCCTGGTCACCACGGTCACCCGCACGGCGGCGGACCTGGCCCCCCAGCTGCTGCCCGCCGGGGTGATCCACCAGCTGGTGCCGATCGATCACTGGCTGGCGTTTGGCCTGTTTCGTCGCCATTGGCGGCCGGATCTGGGGCTGTTGGCCGAGGCCGAACTCTGGCCGGAGTTGGTGCACGCCATGCCGCGGCCGCTGCTGATCAATGCCCGGGTCAGTGAGCGGTCCTTCCGCCGGCACCGCCGCCTGCCCTGGTTCTCCCGCTGGCTCTATGCCCGCTGCCAGGGCTGCTTTGCCCAGTCGGCCGAGGACGCCGAGCGCCTGCAACGGCTGGGGGCCCCGCCGGCCCTGGCCCTGGGCTCCACCAAGTGGGACGCGGACCCCTTGCCCATCGATCCGGCCTGGGCTGCTCGCCTGCGGCGCCTCTGGCCGGGGCGGCGGGTGCTCCTGCTGGCCAGCAGCCATCCCGGGGAGGAGGCCCTGCTGCTGCACGCCTGGCCCGATCTCCGCCGCCGGCTCGCCCCCCAGCCCCTGGCGCTCTTGCTCGCCCCCCGCCACCCCCAGCGGGCGGCGGCGGTGTGGGAGCAGGCTCGCCAGGCCGGCCTTGCCTCCTGCCTCAGTGGGGACTTGGTGGCCGGCTCCGCCTCTCCAGCCACCGCCTCCACTGCTGCAGCCCCAGTGCCGGAAGTGGTGGTGGTGGATCAGCTGGGCCTGATGGGCAGCTGGCTGGCGGTCGCCGACCTGGTGGTGATGGGGGGCAGCCTGGAGCCCGATGGGCGCCTGGTGGGCGGGCACAATCCGCTGGAGCCGGTGCGGGCGGGCAAGCCGGTGGTCTGTGGGCCGGACATGGCCAATTTCAGCGCTCTGGTGCCCCAGCTCGCCGGGGCCGGCTGGCTCTGGCAGTACCCCGATGCTGCGACGGTCTGGGAGGGGGTGGAGCGCCTGCTGGCGGAGCCACCGCCGCTGCGGGAGCCACCGGCGCTCGCGGGCCCCTCGGCCACCATCGCTGCCCTGGTGCTGGAGCGGCTGGCCTGATGGCGCTGCCCACCCCGGGGTTCTGGTATCGGCGCCAGCCCTCGTGGCAGGCCCGTCTGCTGCAACCCGCCGGCTGGCTCTACGCCCTGGCGGTGCTGATCCACCGTGCCTGCAGCCGGCCCCTGCGCCTGCCTCTGCCGGTGGTCTCGATCGGCAACATCACCCTGGGGGGCACGGGCAAGACGCCCCTGGTGATCGCCCTGGCCCGGGAGCTGGCGGGGCGTGGCCTGCGGCCCGCCGTGCTCACCCGCGGCTATGGCAGTGGCCGCCGCCAGCCCCTGCAGGTGCGGCCCGATCTGCCAGTGGCGCTGGTGGGCGATGAGGCCCTGGAGCTGGCGGCCAGCCTCTGCCCCCTCGGGGTGGCGGTGTGGGCCGGCTCGGATCGGGCCACGGCGGCCCGGCGGGCGATCGCGGCAGGGGCGGAGTTGCTGCTGCTCGATGACGGTCTGCAGCACTGGCGCCTGGCCCGTGACTGTGACCTGACCGTGCTCGATGCCGTTCAGCGCCTGGGCAATGGCCTCACCTTTCCGGCCGGGCCCCTGCGGGAGCCGGCCGGGGCCCTGGCCCGGGCCCAGCTGCTGGTGCTCACCGGCCGGGGTGAGCCGCAGCTCGCAGGTCTGCCCTGGCCGGCCACCAAGCCCTGGCTGGCCGTGCCCAGCGCCATTGCCCTGCCGGAGCAGCTGCTCCAGAGGCCCCTGCTGGCCTTCTGTGGCATCGGCCTGCCCCAGAAGTTCTTCGCTGCCCTGCGGGAGCGGGGATGTCGCCTGGTGGCCAGTGAGGTGTTCCCGGATCACCATCCCTATGCTCAGGGGGATCTGGAGCGGCTGTTGGCACAGGCCCGAGCGACCAGCGCCGTGCTCGTCACCACCGTGAAGGACTGGCAACGGCTGGCGCCGCTGCTGGCCAGTCTTCCCCCAGCCGATGGCCCGGAGCTGGTGGCGGTGCCGCTGGAGCTCGATCGCGCCGCCGTTGGCAGGCTGGCGGATCAGGTGCTGCATGTCCTGGGTCCGCGCGTGCCGCAGCTGCCCCCCGGGGGCCATGGCTGAGCGGGGCCAGGTGCTGCTGGTGGCCGGAGAGGCCTCCGGGGATCTCCACGGGGGCCACCTGGTGCGGGCCCTGCTGGAGCAACGGCCCGATCTGGAGGTGATCGGCGTGGGTGGCGCCCAGCTGCGGGCCGCCGGCATGGAGGTGCAGATTGATGTGGCGGCCCTCTCCGCGGCCGGGCTGGTGGAGATCGCCGCCAGCATTCCCCGCCACTGGCGGGTGATGCGCTGGCTGAAGCGGCGGATGGATCAGCACCGGCCGGCGGCGGTCGTGCTCGTCGACTACCCGGGCTTCAACCTGATGGTGGCCCGGGAGGCCTATCGCCGGAACATTCCGGTGTTCTTCTACATCGCCCCCCAGGTCTGGGCCTGGGGCGGGGGCCGGGCGCGGCGGATGGCCCGGATCATCGACCGGCTGGCGGTGATCTTCCCCTTTGAGGAGCCCCTGTTCAACGCCCACGGCCGCCGCTTTGCCCGCTATGTGGGCCACCCCCTCCTCGATGGCCTGGAGGTGACACGTGCGCCGGATGAGACCCGCCGGCGCCATGGGCTGCGTACCGATCAGCCCCTGCTGGCGGTGATGCCCGGCAGCCGCCGCAGCGAGATCGGCCTGCTGCTGCCCGATCTGCTGCGGGCCGTCGAGCAGCTCAAGGCCGATGGCTGGCAGGCCGTGCTGCTGCGGGCCCCCACGGTGGATGCCGCCTTCCTCTGCCGGGCTGCGGGCCTGGAGGCGCTGCCGTTGCCGGTGATCGAGGGCGACACCTACAACCTGCTGGCGGCGGCGGATGTGGCGCTGGCCAGCTCGGGCACCGCCACCCTCGAGGCCGCGCTCCTGGGTTGTCCACCGGTGATCGTCTACCGCTTCTCCTGGCTCACCTACTGGCTGGCGTGGCTGGTGATCGGTCGGCGGATCATGGGCCTGCCGAACGTGATCCTGGGCCGGGCCGTGTTCCCGGAGTTGCTCCAGGGCGAGGTGCGGCCAGAGGCTCTGGTGCGCCAGGTCGGGCGCCTGCGGGCCGAGCGACCGGCGCTCGAGCGCGCCATCACCCAGCTGCGCAGCAGGATGGGGACGCCGGGGGCATCCGGGCGAGCTGCCCGGGAGTTGCTCGATCTGCTGGATCAGCAGCCACCGGATTCCCCCTGAGCGCTGCATGGTTCGCCGCTTCCTCGCCTACGGCCGCCCCTACCTCTGGCCCACCTTCACCCTGGCCCTGCTGTTCAACATCGGCTACGGCGCCTCCACCGGCGTGGTGCCCCTGCTGATCCGCTACCTCTTCGATGAGGTGCTGCCCGGCAGCGACCGCCAGCGCCTTTATCTCGCCCCCCTTGTGATCGTGGTGGTGATCGCGGTGCGGGCGATCTGCCAGTTTCTGGGGTCCTATCTCACCGAGTCGGTGGGCCAGTCGATCACGGCCGATCTGCGAGGTGATCTGGCGGCGCGGATCCTCGATCTTCCCCAGGCCTACATCAATCGCCACCCCTCCACCGTGCTGGTGTCGCGGGTGCTCACCGATGTCACCCTCGTGAAATCTGGCCTGGTAGACGGGGTCTCCAATCTGCTCAAGGACGGCATCACCCTGGCGGCCCTGGTGGTGGTGGCCTTCTACCAGGACTGGCTGCTGTCGCTCATCGCCTTCATCCTCTTCCCCCTCGGGGTGTGGCCGGTGTTGCGTTCCGCCAAGAAGGTGCGTCGTCACTCCCGCCGCGGCCAGACCCGTCTGGCCCAGCTGGCGGCTGCTCTGCAGGAGGCCCTGCTCGGTTCCCGGGTGGTGAAGATCTTCGGCATGCAGCACCATGAGCTGGAGCGTTTCCAGCAGGAGAACCGCTCGGTTCGGCAGGAAGCGCTGCGCACCACCCGGGCCAAGTTGCTGAACCAGCCGCTGATGGAGCTGCTCGGCGCGGTGGGTTTTTGTGCTGTGCTCGTGTACGGCGGCGAGGCGGTGATGGCCGGTACGCGCACTACCGGTAGCTTCTTCGCCTTCCTCACCTCTCTTTACCTCTGCTACGCCCCGTTCAAGGGAATGGGCAAGGCCAATGCCACGCTGCAGCAGGGCCTTGCCGCAGGCCAGGAGCTGTTTTCCATCCTCGATACCCCGCCAGACCCGGTGGAAACGGCCCGCCCCCGGTCGCTCGGTTCCCTGGAGCAAGGGCTGCGGGCCGAGGGCGTCGAGTTTGGCTACGAGACCGGCGAGCCGGTGATCCGCGGCCTGGATCTCGAGATCCCCCGCGGCAGCACCGTGGCCCTGGTGGGTCCGAGTGGTGGTGGCAAGAGCACGATCATCGATCTCTTCTGCCGCTTCTACGACCCCACCGCCGGACGCCTGAGCATCGATGGCGTCGATCTGCGGGATCTCTCGCTGAAGGCGCTGCGGCGGCTGATCGCCCTGGTCGACCAGAACACCTTTCTGTTCAACGACACCATCGCCAACAACATCGCCTACGGCCAGGGCTTCCAGGAGGATCCCGACCGGCGGGGCCTCAGCCGTGAGGACATCGAGGCGGCGGCACGGGCGGCCAATGCCCACGCCTTCATCAGCGAGCTGCCTGAGGGGTACGACACACTGATCGGCGAGAACGGCACGATGCTCTCCGGCGGTCAGCGCCAGCGCATCGCCATCGCCCGAGCCCTGATCAAGAATGCTCCGATCCTGTTCCTGGATGAGGCCACCTCGGCACTCGATTCGGCTTCCGAGCAGGTGGTGCAGGAGGCTCTCGACCGGCTGATGGCCAATCGCACCACCCTGGTGGTGGCCCATCGGCTTTCCACTGTGGTGAATGCCGACCGCATCGTGGTGATCGCCGCTGGACAGGTGCTGGAAGCTGGCCGTCACAGCGAGCTGCTGGCTCGCGGTGGTCTGTATGCGGATCTAGTTTCGACACAATTCGCAACCGCTGAGACGGTCCCGACGGCATGACCCTCGCCCCCAGCCAGCCTGCGTCCCGCTTTGACCGTGACGACTGGGCCAGCTCTTTCCGCAATGTGGGCGTGGAGCTCAGCGATGTGCCGGTGGCGGCGGCCCGGGGCACGATCCCTGAGGCTCTGGTGGGCACCCTCTACCGCAATGGCCCCGGGAGGCTGGAGCGCGGCGGCCAGTGGGTGCACCACCCCTTCGACGGCGACGGCATGATCACCGCCCTGCGCTTCGAGGGCGGCGGCGCGGTGCTGCGCAACCGCTTCGTGCGCACCGAGGGCTGGCAGGCGGAAGAGCAGGCCGGCAAGTTCGTGTATCGGGGCGTGTTCGGCACCCAGAAGCCGGGGGGGGTGCTGGCCAATGCCTTCGACCTGCGGCTCAAGAACATCGCCAACACCCACGTGGTGCGCCTGGGTGACCAGCTGCTGGCCCTGTGGGAGGCGGCCGAACCCCACGCCCTCGACCCCGACACGCTCGAAACCCGCGGCATCTCGCGGCTGGACGGCCTGCTCAAGCCCGGTGAGGCCTTCAGCGCCCACCCCCGCTTCGATCCCGGGCACCACGGCTCCGAGCGGATGGTCACCTTCGGCGTCAAGACCGGTCCGCGCAGCACGATCCGGCTGATGGAATTCGCCGCCGCAGACAACCCCGAGAACGGCGTGCGCGCCGGCGACCTGCTGAGCGAGCGGCGCGACAGCTTCAACGGCTTCGCCTTCCTGCACGACTTCGCGATCACCCCCAACTGGGCGGTGTTCCTGCAGAACGCGATCGACTTCAACCCGCTGCCCTACCTGCTCGGCCGCTGCGGCGCCGCCCAGTGCCTCAAGTCGCGGCCCGGCGGGCAGGCGAAGTTCTGGCTGATCCCGCGCGACGGCGGCGCCTTCGCCGGCCAGGCGCCGCGCATCCTCGATGCTCCCGACGGCTTCGTATTCCACCACCTCAACGCCTGGGAGGAGGGCGAAACGGTGGTGGTGGAGAGCATCTACTACGACGACTTCCCCTCGATCGGCCCCGACACCGACTTCCGTGCCGTCGACTTCACCACCATCCCCGAAGGCCTGCTGGAGCAGTGCCGCCTCAACCTGGCCGACGGCACGGTACGCACCGAGCGGCTGAGCGAGCGCTGCTGCGAGTTCGCGATGGTGAACCCGGAGCGCGAAGGGCTGGCCTCCCGCTACGCCTGGATGGCGGTGGCGGAGCGCGAAACCGGCAACGATCCACTGCAGGCGATCAAGAAGCTCGATCTGATCAGCGGCGAGCGGCGGGTGTGGAGCGCGGCGCCGCGCGGCTTCGTCAGCGAGCCGCTGATGGTGCCCCGCCCCGGCGCCAGCGCCGAGGACGACGGCTGGGTGCTGTGCCTGGTGTGGAACGGCGCCCGCTGCGCCAGCGACCTGGTGATCCTCAACGCTGCCGATCTGGGCGAGCAGGCGGTGCTGGAGCTGCCCCTGGCCATTCCCCACGGGCTGCATGGCAGCTGGGTGCCGGCGGGGGCTTGAGGGATTGTCCGGGTTTGCGTTGAGCTGATTGCCAGCAGTCGATTCAGGAGCTGATCCCGGTAGCCGCGGCCCTGGCCTGGCCGCTGGGACCATCCTTCAAGGACTAACCAATCAATGGCCATGGCCGAATCATGGTTGACCGACGCCGTCAGCTAGATTTGTGGCAACAAGGATGCGACACGCTGTCGCCATTCTCATATCTTGTCTTTCAATAGGGGCGGCAAGATAGAGGCGCTAAAAGCTGTATCGGAGAAGTCTTGATCGTTACGCAGACTGCGGGCCAGTGGGGTGAGGCGGAAGACGGTGGAGCCAAAGCGCCAGGGCCAGGGCAGGGCACCCTGGGCCTGGCGGTTGCCCTGCCAATCGAGCAGACCGCGGCGCACCAGCTGCCGAAACAGGGCTCTCGTCTCCTGTCGCTCCAGTCCCAACGACTCCTCCACGTCCTGCGGCGAAGCGCCGCCGTCCTCCATCAGCACGAGCACCTCGAGGTCGCCGAAGCTGAGGGTGAGGGCAAAGGGGATGTCCATCGAGCGTGCAAGCCGATGCCGGCTTGTGGATGAAGGCATGGTTCCATGATGAACACAACGGCCGGCACGGGCCACAACCACTGCAGGCGGTGATGGTGTTGGCGAAGGCCTGTCCATGGCAGACCGTGGAAGATGTGAGAGCAGTGCTGGAATAGTTGGATGGCGTGGAGGCGCTGGTAGCTGGCGTGCTGTACGGGGGCGGACTGCGGTTGATGGAGGCATTGCGGTTCCGGGTGCATGACGTGGACTTCCAACGCCCGCAGATCACCGTGCGCCACGGCAAAGGCGGCAAAGATCGACGCATGATGCTGCTAGCAACGGTCGGCGAGAAGCTGCGAGTCCATCTGGAGGGGGTGCGCAGGCTGCACCACCGGGACTGGCGAGGAAATATCCCCATGCGCCAGTGGAGTGGGGCTGGCCATGGGTGTTCCCGCAACACCACCTGGATCCCAGCCTGATTCAGAAAGCGATGCGACGGGCAGTGCTCGCATCGGGAATCGTGACACCTGTCACCTGTCATCCCTTCCGGCACTCATTCGCCACCCACCTGCTGGAGTGGGGGCAGGACATCCGCACGATTCAGGAGCTGATGGGCCACAACGACGTCAACACCACCATGATTGACACTCACGTGCTGAACCGAGGCCCATTGGGGGTGGCCAGCCCCGCCGACCTTTTGTAACAGGACGAACTGTCATAGGCGGATCCGCCCATCAAAGGCGGAAAGCCTCCGACTTGGGCAAACTACGCAGCGACGCAAGAGATCCCAAGTGCGCCAGCATGACAACTTACGTGCATAGGCGGCAATAACGATGCAGCAGCACTTCATACGAGGATCCGTCCATACAGTGTTCGAAGGATCGTGAAACCGGGGTAAGAATGCTTGCTGTAGGATTAGTGGTCTTAAATTTTTCTTATTTGCGATCTAATCCGTGCAAATTGTGAGCCTGCTTAGTAGAAAAGATCAAACATACAGGAATTCCTTAAATCAGGCTTGGAGGGCCCCACGCGCTGATTTGCAACACAATGAATACATATTAGGCGGATCCGCATAAGATGTGTGGTCGTTCCCCTTGGAGGCATGAAATCGGTTGTGCCGCAAGCCTTCTGATGGCTTCAAGCCGTGCGAGAACTGCGTCTTAGGCGGACAGCCGAGGCAATCGGTGCGACATAGGCGGATCCGCCCATATAGTAGTTAGGCACATATCAAACCCCCCTGCGCCCTGGCTACCTATCTTCTCCTGGCAGCACACCTTGGGTTGCATGTCCTTGCCATCCGTCCGCCTGGCATGAGCCCAAATCCCGCCAGCCTTGTCCCGGTTTCAACCCAGCTGGCATCCTTAGAGGCATCGATCCCTCCCCCCGTTGACATACGCCGCTGAAAGCCAGCTGGGCGACCAGGGCAGCAACGACGACCTTTACGACGAGTTTCTGGGAGCCCTGGCGGCCCTGGGCGGCTCCGCCGGCAACGGCCGCCTGCGCGACGTGCTCGAGTGGGATGAGGCCAGCTACGAAGCCGTCAAAGCCGAGCTGCTGAACCGGGGCCTGATCGTGCCTGGCCGCGGCCGTGGAGGGTCCGTGAGCCTCGCCGATGCGGATGCTGCATCACCCCCCATGGGACCTGATGGTGCGCGCCCCGGCCGGCGCACGAGGGCTGCACGGGGGGCCAGCACCACCACGGCCAGCAGCTTCGAAACAGCCTTCCGCGCCATCGACGACTGCCTGCGCAAGGAGGCCGGCTGCGGCACCGAGCTCGATTACACCGAGCAGACCTCCTGGCTGCTGTTCCTCAAATACCTCGACGGCCTCGAGGACGACCGGGCCGCCATGGCCGCTCTGGAAGGCCGCAGCCCCAGCCCGATCCTCGAGCCGGCCTACCGCTGGAACAGCTGGGCCGCCCCCAAGGACGCCAGCGGCCAGCTCGATCACCACGCCGCCCTCACCGGCGACGACCTGCGCGATTTCGTCAACCAGCGGCTGTTTCCCTATCTGGAGCGCTTCAAGCAGCGGGCTGAGGGATCGAACACGATCGAGTACAAGATAGGTGAGATCTTCGGGGAGATCCGCAACAAGATCTCCAGCGGCTACAACCTGCGCGAGATCATTGATCTGATCGATGGCCTGCAGTTCCGCTCCCAGGCTGAGAAGCATGAGCTCTCGATGCTCTATGAGGAGAAGATCAAGCGGATGGGCAACGCCGGCCGCAACGGCGGCGAGTACTACACGCCCCGGCCGCTGATCCGCGCCATCG
>Ga0194123_10003325_pt1 | contig 19485 bp, 14 predicted proteins | sample TA2MahsurfametaG_5_FD_155479 | JGI IMG/M metagenome (GOLD analysis project Ga0194123, IMG submission 155479) | Freshwater microbial communities from Lake Tanganyika, Tanzania - TA2015023 Mahale A surface | ecosystem: Environmental > Aquatic > Freshwater > Lake | place: Tanzania: Lake Tanganyika... | reverse complement strand
CACGCGCCCAACTATTACAAGAGATCTGGGGCTACGACTACTTCGGTGGCACAAGAACCGTTGATGTCCATATCCGTCGCCTTCGCTCCAAACTCGGCCCCGAATTCGAAGCCATCATCGGAACTGTGAGAAATGTCGGTTATCGCTTCAACGCCAGTCGAGATGCTGCCCTCCAAGATGAACGCTCTTGATTACTTGCTACTCACGAGCATAATAATGATTCAATTGGTGAGATCTGTCTAATCGGAGCTAACCCGAGGGTCTCCATAGCGAAAATGGCCAGGAGATCCTGCGTAAGTGGTTGATTGATATTGTTAAATGTAAGCCATCATGGACCTCTGAAAATGTTGTAGACAATAAGTTCATCAATATTAAATCTCAAGTTGAGAATAAACGGGTGATTTGCGGCCTTTCTGGAGGAGTTGATTCAGCCATTGCTGCAGCACTTGTGCAAAAGGCGATTAGTAATCACGATAAACTCCAATTTTGGGATCTTTTTTCGCAGCACGATGTGTACTCGCACACAATTAGTTAGGAGATTTGCTTCAATCAGAAATGACCACTATTCGTGACTGCGTGAAAACTATCACAGTCATTTAAAACTGAAAAAGTATCGCCCACAAATGCGAGAAATTGATAAGATTGTCAAAGAAGGTTGTTTCTATAAAGCCGGCTTCCAAAGAGAACTATAAACTGTAAAGTAGATGAAATTCTCGTTCCCTAAGCCAGTAACATTTTTTGTTTTATAAATGTGATTGAAGTTTAGTACTCCTTTAGCTAAAATTGGTGTATACCTCGATTTCTTATTATAAGGAGATGCTTAAATTTATGAGTATCCGATCTGAGCTTGGCATCGTATTGCGTCGTCTTGAGAACAGAACAGGCTTTTATCGTACAACTCCGACAAGTTTTTTTGAGAATTCATATAGATTTCCTATTTCTAACGAGTATGCAAAGCTTTTTTCTCAACTCAAGAGACATAGTTTAAAGTGGGATAACTACCCAGAAGTTTATATGGAAGTTTTTGATGGTCTTAGAGGTAGGAAGGACTTGAAAATTTTAGAGATAGGTGTTCTTCACGGTGGTTCATTAGAGCTTCTGAGGGCTTTCTTTGACAAATCAAGTCGAATTATGGGTATAGATATCGACAATAAGTGTGCGAATGTCGCAACGGACGATACATCTATTAGAATTGGAAGTTCTACAGATCCTGATTTTCTTAATAAATGTGTAAAGGAACTTGGTGGAATTGACATTGTAATTGATGACGGTAGTCATGATTCCAGGCACCAAAGAATCGCTTTTGAAACCCTATTCCCATTGCTGAAAGACGGCGGAATCTATCTGATTGAAGATTTGGAGCACTCATACTATTGGGGAAGCAGGGGTTTATTCTTTCTCCCATTTACTTTCATGAATTATGCAAAGCGCACTTCAGAACAAGTCAACTCTGCATTTCGTGCTTTCAGAAAAAGAGGAGTACTACGGGGAACTTCTGAGAACTTGTGGTCAGTTAAATTCTACACAGGTATTGTTGTTTTCACGAAAAAACTGCGATCCAGACCACGCATTATTGAGTCAGGTAACTTGAAGTTCTAACCCTTTGTCACCCAAAAAGTTTCATTCTTTTATCGCTGCCTTGAAATTCTTCAGAAACCTACTTGTCATAAAAAGTAGGGCTAATTTCTCTTTTCAATAGCCTTTCAATTGTACCTATCTGAATCAATTTCTTAGCTTCAATTTCACAGCATCTCGATAAATTGAGAATTTTTTGCCAATTTGTAAGAAGGTTTGAGCATGTTTCCTCCAAGTGAAGTTCTGAAGTTAGCAACTCCGGAAATTCCCTTAAAAGCAATCTCGAGCCCGGATTTGGTATTGAGACGGGGACCGTACCTTCTAGCATGGCTTCGAAAGTTGGTATTCCAAATCCTTCATAAGTTGAAGTGCTTAATAGTATCCAAGCTCTTGAAATCGCAAACTGCTTCTCTTCCTCTGTAACGTTCACCAAGACTTTATCTGCTTTGCTAAAAAGACTAGCGTCACGGCGATTGGTAATAACGATAAACTCCAATTTTGGGATCTTCTTTCGCAGCTCGTGAACAATATTGTTTGCAATGTACCCTCGTTTTCGCCCCCAAAATGCACCGACAAATATTATGCTCGGATTTACTGTCTTTGGTAAACCTCGTTTTCTAATTCCAATAATTGGTGGGAAAAATTTAGCATCAAAGACTTTACAAGAATCAGGACCGGTGGCAAATTTATTAGGAACTCTCTTCGAACTCAACAACTCTAAGGAATATAAAAATAAGTGATTCACTTGACGTATCTTCCTAGCACCTTTCAATTCTCCTTTTGCCGTTCCGTGGAAAACGCGCACCGTCTTCTGTTGGTGTAAAATGGCCCAGTCATCACCACTCGAAATAATCATGTCGAATGAGAACTTTTTACTCATCAAAAGTAAAGATAGTATGATAGGAAACAAGTAATAACGTCCAAATCTGCTTTTCCCGACCTTAAGTGTTTTAACTGTACATAGATCGTGTCCGACCGTAATGTTCTTGTTCGTAAAAATAGTCACATGATTACCGTGCTCAAGCAATTCATGTACTAAGCGCTGATTGAATAAACCAACCCCACCAACTCCCTCTTCGTTGGGCCATTCTGCAGCAATCAAACCTAGTTTCACTTATGTTTACTTCTGGCAAGCAAATTCAGACCCTCCAAGAGCCCAAGAAGTGCTGCTTTCCAAATGGCTAGAGCTCCAGAAAGATTCTTGGACCCTTTAATCATTCGCAAAATTCCATACGATGGTGACCCTCCAATAAGCATTTGATAAAAGACTATCCGTGAAACCCTCCAAAGATCTCTATTTAAGCCAAATGCTAAGATGAGATTTCTATTATAAATAAAGGCCAGGTCGGGGTTTGTCTTTCTATCTAGAACTCCTCTTTTTCCAGGAAAGTGATTTACGGTTAAATCGGTATCGAATCTAATCTGATACCCTTTTCGTGCAACCTTACGACAAAGATAAATTTCCCAGTGCGGTTCGGGTGCCCTTCCGATCAATAGATCGCTTATAGGAAAAAATTCATGCCTCACGGCCATGTTTACACCCTTTAGGAAATCTACGTGCTCGAACAGCTTACCGCTCTTCTCGTGATTTCCAATGACTCGTCCAAATTTCCCAACAATTCCAACTTTGCAATCCTCCACTTGCTTATCTGGCTGAACGTCTCTTCCCCCGAGTGCCCCTAGCTTAGGATCAACAATCCTAGCCTTAATATTATCCAGCCAATCTATTGTCGGGACTGCATCGTCATCAATTGTTATTATCCAATCTTTCGAGGCAAGAGTGGCCATTTGATTCAATTTTTCAATAACACTTCCCTCTTTGCTAGAAGTTGTTAGAACCAAGCATTCCAAACTTTTATGCAAATGGCTTACAACTTCCAGACTCATTTTGTCACCATGCGTAAATCCAATAATTAATTCGTCGTCTTTATGAAGTTGCAGGCTGAGCGCTATCAGACACTCATTTAACTGTTGTTTGCGAAAGTGAGTTGGCACCAAAACTGATACATTCATACTTGACTCATTGCTCTCTCATAGCAATCATTGGTTAATTCGACGGCTGTTTTCCAATCATATTTTTTGGAATGATCCCTGAACAACTCTGCAAAATCTTGCTGGTGCGAGAAAAAATTACTGATAGCTAAAGCAAGTGCGTCAACAGAGCCGCTCTCAACTCTAAATTCATTTGGTAAATCTGACATAAGTTCATTGAGTCCATCAATTTTTGTGGCAATGACTGGTGTTCCGTAGGCCATGGCCTCTAATGCCGAAAGTCCAAAACCTTCTAAATGTAGACTCGGCACAACTGAAACACTTGCGATTGAGTAAGCAATCTGTAATTCTTGCTCAGGAATAAATCCCGTCAAAATTATTCGGTTAGATAGATTCCTACGTTCAATGAAATCTTGAAGCTGCTTTCGCTGGAAACCATCACCTATGATGAGCAATTTTACCGCGTGAGGAACTTTAGCTATTGCGTCAACTAGGATATCTAATCCCATCCGAGGTACAATTCGTCGGACACAGATAATTATATTCGGGTCGCTTTCTAATTTATATTTTCGTCGAAATGCGAGTTCTACCTCTTCTGTCAATTCTAAATTAGGTTTGTTGATTCCTGGAGGTATAACTTCTACCTTACTTGGCGCGATTCCATAAGTGCGATTTAAGAGATTGGCAAAAGATTTTGAAAGACAGATGAAATGACTAACGTCTCGCATCACGTTCAACTCGACTAACTTTTTAATCTTAACATTTAAAGCCGAGTTCCCATTAGATTGAGACTCAAGATGCCAAGGTCCATGAAAGTGAAAAATCTTTGGAACTTTTCTATCAATGAATGGCCATGCAGAAAGAGCAAAGTGAATATCTAATAGATCATATTTATTCAAGAGGTTTCTTATGAGGACATTTCTTTTTCTTATGTTAACCATCCAATTTCTTGACTCGCTATACTCCACAGTGAACTCAAATTCATTATGAGAGCTGGAGATAGCTAGGAGGCTGGCTTCTATCCCCAAAGATCGCTGAGCTCCAATGATTTCTCTAGCAAATCTATTTAAACCGCCGATAGAGTCGCTACCCGAACTTACTCCAAGGTGTAAGGGGCGGTAAATTGATTTTTTTGTCTCATTTATATTTACAGGTAGCATGCTGATAGTTTACTAAAGGATTTAGCAAAATTTGTATTGTAGAATTCAAATACCAAAGTTTTGATTCCTAGCTCATGTGTGATAATGTCGTCGGAGTCGAAATCTATTTGGATCCTTATGTATTTTATAGCCATCTGCGCTTTTCACTTTTATGCCTTGCGCTACGAATCAAATTTTAAGTGATAATATCGCGCATAAAAAGGGGTGTGAAAATTTTCAAAATTGTGATTGTAAACGAATGGCTTGAACAAATTGGAGGAGCAGAAAAAGTTTGTTCCGCTATTTTAGAATTGTTTGATCATCCAATTGAAAATATAGCTTTATGGAACAGTAGTTCGAGTATAAAATCTACTGAATCTATTCTGAGATTCTTTCCATCTATGGGAAAAAGATATAAAGCTTTGCTCTCATTTTTTATTTTTCGATATTTTTATTTGAGAAAGGAATTTGATCTTGTCATATCTATTTCTCATCTGTTTGCTCATACTGTCAGGTTTAAAAAGAGTCGCAAACTTCGCCACATCAATTACATTCTTACTCCAGCTCGATATATTTGGCAGCCTAATTTAGACTCTAGACTTGCATCTTGGCCTTTTCTCATAAATATTTTAAAATGGATGGATTTACACTCATTTAACAAAAAGGCGATTAATATCGCGATATCCCAAGAAGTTCAAAGTCGTATACAGCACTTTTGGGGCGCAGAATCTCGAGTCATATATCCTCCAGTTGATGTAGCTTTCTTCCAAACTTTTTTGAACTCAAAAGAAATTAAGAATGGATACTTGATGTCGGCGGGCCGCTTCGTGCCATATAAGAATCACAAGCAAACTATCTTGGTAGCTAGTCAATTAAATCGGAAGGTAGTCCTTTCGGGCGACGGCCCTGAATGCGAAAATCTGAGAATGCTTGCAAGACGTTTAGGAGTTGAACTTGAGATGCACATCGCGCCATCTAGAGAATGTCTAGCCAATCTCTTGGCAAATGCCTCGGTATTTATCCATCCAGCTATAGAAGATTTCGGGATACTTCCCATTGAAGCACTTGCGACGGGAACTCCTGTTGTAGGTTTGAGTTTAGGGAGTTTACCAGAAACGATCAATGAATCTTCGGGTGTGCTTGTGCCTAACTTTGATGGTTTAGCTGATGCAGTTTTGGAGGCGGAAAAGCTGGACCGAAAAAGAGTATCTGAGCAATCAGAACGCTTCAGTAAAGAGAGGTTCGCAAAAGAATTTCGTAGCTTATTGGATGAGGTAATGGCATAGACTTTCGTGATTTGTTATTTAGTTTCCACTCTTTTTAGATAGACTCTTAGCGAGTCAGGGTGTTAGATTCTCAAGAAGAACATTATATAGTGTATCTTTCAAATCAATGCAAATACACGTCTTGGATTTCATCTGGTAACTGAGTATTGAGTCTGCCAATTCTGCAATGTCTCCTGGCTTAAAATAGAAAATATTGGAGTCCACAAACTTTGCAGATTCACGGAGTCCCCCTATTCTACTGCAAAAAACGGGCACTTTTAACTTGCCCAAGACTTCTAAGGGAACTCTTCCAAATGGCTCTTCCCATAATGAAGGTACGACAACCAAATCTACATTGTCAGATAAGTTTTTCATTGCAGTGTTCGAATACGAAAATTGTCGAAACATAACTCCACTATCGCTTGTCATCTTCTCGATCTTCTTGATTAATCGCTTACTACCGTTACCGTATAGCGTTAGTTCTATATTCCTATACTCACTTAACGCAATTGCTGCTCCGGCTAAAACAAAGACTCCTTTTGCCTTAGAAATTCTTCCTAAATATCCTATTCGGATTACTGAATCAAGATTAGACGATTCACCACGGAAAAAAAAATTCTGATTCATATTTCGAAGTGGATAGCCTATATGAGGACTCCTAAATCTAAACCCTAATTTGTTCATTCTGCTAAAAAGAAATTCAGAGACAAACACATTTACATCTACTTTGTCTACGATGAGTTTATGGATATATTCTTTTGGTTTACAATGCAAACAAGTTAATTCACAAACACGGCTTTTCAGATATCTGGAGCGTATTAAACATGAATCCCCTAAGTCGTGGTAAACGCGAATAATCCTGATATTTGGTAACTTCTTACGCACCAAATAAATGAGTAACGGTCCACTCCGATCAATGTTGTGAAGAATCACAATTTCTGGAGCTAATGATGCAATTTTTCTAGCCAAGAGCCATGGCGTAACAAAATCAATATTCAAGCGAATTCTTTCTACAGCCTTGATTAGGAGTGATACTTCTGTTTTTCTTCTAAAGCTGAGTGAGCGCACTCGGTGCACCTCAATTCCACTATCTGTCTCCGGATGCTTTTCCCTGTTTTTGAGAGTAACAATATAAAAACGATGATCTACTTGTTGCGCAGATAACTGTAAAATCGCTTCTCTAGCAGATTCCTCTGCGCCTCCAATTGAATCTGGAAACCACCAGTCTGAATAAACTACAACTTTTTTTGAATTCACAACACTCTCTGTCTTCAATTCAACATTTTTGTGCTGCAAAAGATCTATCGGCCATTTGACAAAAGCCTTAAATCATTTTCTACCATGATTCGAACCATTTCCTCAAAGGATGTTTTTGGTTGCCATCCTAAAATTCTCTTTGCTTTAGATGAATCACCTAACAAAAGATCAACCTCCGCAGGTCTTATCATATTGTTATCAAAATCAACATAGTCCGATGGCTCTCCAGGCAATTGTGCAATCTCTAAAGCAGTCTTGACGAAGTCTGCCACTGAATGAGCCTGCCCTGTTGCAATCACATAGTCATCTGCCTTTTTTTGCTGCAACATTAACCACATTGCTTCAACATAATCTCCAGCATAACCCCAATCTCGTTTTGGCTTCAAATCTCCAAGTGAAAATCTAGATTGATGTCCTAATTTAATTTTTGCTACATTAGAAGTAATCTTTCGAGACACAAATTCATGACCTCTAAATTCTCCTTCGTGGTTAAAAAGAATTCCGCAGGAAATATGCATATCGTAAGATTCTCTGTAATTCATACAGGTGTAATGTGCAAAAACTTTTGAAACACCGTAAGGAGACCTAGGGTGAAATCCAGTTTTTTCGTGCTGAGGAGTTTCGATTACTTTTCCAAACATTTCAGAAGATGATGCTTGATAGATCTTAGTTTCCTTCTCTAGTCCCGCCTTTCTGACGGCTTCAAGTAGTCTCAAAGCACCCAGGCCGGTGACGTTTGCCGTCAATTCGGGTTGCTTAAAACTCATTCCGACGTAACTGATTGCGCCTAGATTATAAATTTCATCTGGCCTTGACTCCAAGACTGTTTGCAGTATGCTCGAAAAGTCAGTCAAATCTCCATCAAGTATCACAACTTGCGGAAACCTTTCGATGAATCCTGCAAGTTCGGATTTCCTCTGCCCATTTACCAAACCGAATATTTTATAATCACGATCAATTAGAAATCTTGTTAAGTGATGTCCATCTTGACCAGTTATTCCAGTGATTAGAGCTCTCTTCATTTTGTAAACCCCTAGTGAACCTGTGAGTGAAATCAATATTACTACAGACTCCTTTAGTTATTGTTTAGGCTTCACAAATTTTGAACTCTATGAGGTATGCCGAAAGATATGTTTCTCTGGGAAATTGATAGATATCAACTTGTTAGCACAAATTCCGAGAACGAGCCAGGCGAGAGGGGTAGTCGAATAGTGATTTGGGTTGAAATTGTAATTTAAATTCAAAAATGGCACTAAGACAAGCCAAACAGGCAGAATGTTTTTGAATGTGAATACGTTTGATATACATTTCCATGATACAAATACCGAGAGAACAATTCCAAGGAAACCGAGAGAAACTGCTGTATCGGCAAATACGACGTCAGTTGATCTAGGAGAATAACCACCAAACTTGGCTGAACCGTTTACAAGAACACCCAATCCGTGACCCAATGGATGGGAGGAGAGGTCAGCCATTACAGTTTGCGAAGTTGATTGTCGTACTTGCAGTGATGCGACTTGGGTGGGATTAACGAAAGCCTCTACGGTTCGCTGGAAAGCGTTATTGTCCCTCATAAAAAAGAAGATTGGCAGGATGAGAAGAAAAGTGCTCAATAGAAATTCATGAATTTTGCGTTTGAACACTAATGCTTTGAAATTCAAGAAAATTGCGATAACAGTCAAAATGATTGTAGTTCGTACATTCACGCTTAAGAGAACAAACAAAGACACTGATGCCATTACAGCAGCAATCTGCGACTTCCATTTTCCAAAATGAGCATTAACAGTTAGAAGCAGAAAGAAACTGATGGCCAAGAAAGTTGAAGATTCGGCAGGTGATGTCAATACTCCAAACGGACGAGGAGAGCCATATATAGTTAAAGCAAAGTAGCCAGATGATACCGATGATTCAATCCAATTAGAATCCCAGATTGGAAAGCCAAATATCAATTGGTAAGTGCAATAAGCCGTATTCAAAATCGCGTAAACCATTATATCTTTAGTGATTTTGTATAAATCAATTGAATCACCAAATTTAATCCCTACAACTAGAAAAACAACAAGTGGCAAGAAAGCAAGAGATGAGATTATCGGCCCTAAAACATTCTCGCTTAATGGAAAAAAGGAGCCCACAAAGATTGTTAGTGCTGTAAATATCCAAGCATAACTTCTGCTCCCTGTAACACGGGTAGCACTTTTTGACTCCAGTAGAAATACTTTCACTAGTATTACCCCACTGAAAACCGGAAGAATCAATAAAAATGATACTGGGTCTATACCCAATCCCATCCAAGCGATTAGCCGTCTGAAAAATCCATTAAAAATCGAAAAAAACATAAAAAGCCGAATTATAGTTGAAATTGAAAAAGGCAAGAGCCAAATTACAATAAGAAGAGATAAGAGGAGTCCAAACAAGACTTCAATCATTTTCGTATTCTACCGCTGGACAAGACTTTGGCAATGAATCGCGTGAATGGTTGTGACCTCAAAATTCAATAGAGGTATTGATCAATGTTATTGCATCACCCTTTAATCTAATTGAGTACGCGCCAACAAACTATAGTCAATCTTAATGGAGCCCACTAAACGCCAGAAATAACAAGTAATGAAATCGTACTTCTTCATAGACAAAGGTCTTGGTCTTAATACAGGTTCAGGACTCTTAATAGCGACTCATTCTTAATTCATTAACTCAAGTCACTGTATTTAAAATTGGAAAGAAGAATTAGATGGGTGCCAAGATGTAAAACTCTATCCAAACTGCGAGACGCCCAAATAGAGTATTCCTTGATTGCCTATGTTTCTGCTCTAGTATACTTGGTTAGACTAATGAGTGACAAATCTAGAGACATTGAGTTGTTCCTATCGCAAGCATCTTTAATATATGGAATTTAAACGACTAATTAGTAAGATAAAACCCGACTTGATAGTCGCCATTTTATCAAATTATTTAGCTCTGGCAATCACTTTTGTTTCCAGTGTTGTACTTGCTCGTACACTTGGACCAGAGTTACGTGGCAATTTCGCTCTTATTTCTTCCTATGTTGCATTAGTCTATTCAATGAGTTCCTTCAATTTAGCAGCTGGATCATTGCAGGCTGGTGTATCAAAAAATACAGCCTCAACTTACGATAAGTTCTTATCTCTACGAAAACCCTTTCTCTTGGGAATAACACTAGCATTTCTCTTGAGTTTACTAATGCTTGGTTTTTTTATGACTAACCCTTTTTCACAAGGACTGTGGCTGGAATTTTTTTGTGCTTGCTTAGCGTCATTTCTATGTGCAATTTCTGTTTTCATAAACTCAACATTTGTTTCTAATGGATTGCTCTTCTTTGTATCGATTGCGAGATTCTTGGGACTAGCAGGTTTTTCAATTTTTGTGGTTCTTTTATTCTTCTTTGAATTGGTAAATATTAGGTCACTATTGCTAGTTCTAGCCCTTTCCACATTTATCAACGCAGTAGTCTCGATTACCTTGTTTTTTAAGTCAAGCCACTTACGTATTCCAGTGTGGTCCGATGTCCTTCGCTGCTCAACTCATGGGATATCAAAATTCATAGTCGAACTTTCTCTTCCCGCGATATCTTTTTACTACATTCATTCTCATCACGATAGTAGATTACTTGGAATCTTTATTATTGCGTGGGGATGGTCTTCACTAGTTGACGTTTTTTACCCAGCTGTTGAATCAAAAATCTACAAACGCTTCAACGATGTTAGTCCAAGTAATGAATTCTTGGGAGTATTGAAATCAAACGTAGGGTACCTAGTGGCTTTCAGCGTCTTGATCGCACCCACGGTCTTTTTAATCCCATTCATTTTTGGTGAAGAATATCGCGAAGGTATTTTTCTCTCTTTGTTGCTAATAGTACTGCGCGTAGTTACCCAGATTACCAATCTCTTTGAAACTGTACTTATGTTCAGACAAAAAAATAAACTACTTTTGCTGCAGGTTCTACTTTATTTCTCGACATTTCTAGGAAGCTGGTTGAGTTTAACTATTTTCTCGTTGCGCGTGCTACTTCTTCCCTTTTTTCTTGCTCAGTTAGCCAGGTTACTGAGTTCAATCTATAATTCAAAACGAATTCTAAAAAATTCACCTTAATCTTGATTCTTGTCCTCAAATTGATCTCTTACAATCACTAGGTCTTTCATTGGATTTTGATGTATTCTGTTGTTCATGAAGTACAAAATCTTAATTACTGCTCATAACATGCTAGAGCCAAATAGTGGTGTAGGTCAAATAACTCTGTCAGTGAAAAAAATGTATGAGCAGCTGGAAATATTTGATTGCACCCTATTGGATCATTCAAGCTTAAGATTCCTTGACGAGAGATTGCGACCTTTGACTTTTCCAATAGTTGTGTTTTTAAAGGTTCTACTTTCTCATGTTAGACGCGATCCTTATGACTTGATTCACGCAACAACTGGCGATACCGCATTCCTCAATTACCTGCCTTTCGCCAGCCCTTTGGTGGTGGTGCAGTCACACAACATTGAAAAACTTAGCGACATTCAGATGATGGACATGGGACACAAATTTTCACTGAGATACAGAATTTTTAGGCAGACGGTGATTTATCCACTTGTGCATCTATCCCTAAAGAATGCCACTTTAGTTTTTGTTTTGAGCCCATTTGAATTGGATTACATAAAAAATAGATACGGAGAAAAGGCTTTCCTAATCCAAAATACCCATAATTTGGCCACCAGTTACAAATCTAAATCAGGAAATAGAGTTGTTACCGTCGGCGGTGACAATCATAGAAAAAATATCTCGTCGGTCCTACGCGTGTTTAGTCAATTGAGATCAAGATGCTCTGAGCTCGAACTAGTTGTACTTGGAGAAGAGGCCGAAAAGGTTCAACATTTGCTGGATTCAAATGAGGGTATAACATTCATTCCGAAATATTCAAACAAATCCCTCGCTGGAATTCTAGAAGATTGCTCCATATTTGTCTCTTTGAGTAAGAGTGAAGGTTTCCCAATTTTTCTCATGGAGGCTTGTAGTCAGGGACTTGTTCCTGTATTGTCAAAAATCCCATCACATATTTGGTTTTCGGAGCAATCTCCCTTTTCAATACTCGTGGATCAATCGGATCTAAGTGTTGCTCAAGGAGTCCAAGCGGCAACAAAGGTGAGCCCAGCCGTAAGAATGCATATTGTGAATTGGGCTGCTATTCACAATCGATCGAGTCAAATGTCGATTCAGGCTCGCGAAGTCATGAATTTACTAAGAATCAGAGACACTTCCCGCCAACACTAATCAGCGGAGTTTTTTGAGTAGGTTGATGCCTTTATTCGATAAGCCATTCTGCGCTCATTAAACTGGTGAATCGCGTTAAGTCGATTCTTTGCATCAAACAAATTTGGCCAATTTGCTATATTTCATTTATCTTCTTTAAACAGCTGAACAGGAGAATCATCTATATCCCTAGTTCCTCTTTACGTGATACCGCAATCCAGCTAGGCCTTTCAAATTCTATTCTTCAAATATGAACGCAATAAATGAAAGTGCTGAATCGGGCTTCTTGTATGCCTTTTCTGACTCCAAGGTAACTGATTAAAGTAGGAATCTTTGGCACTTAAGTCGTCGATAGGCCACTTGGTCAATACTATTTCACTCACAAAATTCCGTTCTGGGAAATGAAGTATTTTCTGTATTTGCACATTTTTTACGTTTTCAAGTTCAACGTCTTCTTCATGGGGTATCCTTCTCTTGAAGTATTCAAATAAGTTTACCTTGAGTTCCAAGACCTTATCGGTGACTTTTGGCGCTCTTGGGCCCCATGAAAAAACTGTTTCTAGAAATTCTGCATCTATTTTTATTCTCGACCGATATCTGGCAGTGTCAGCTATAAACCCAAACTCACTCTTTGTGCTTACGATGAGTGTAGATATTTTGGTTGAGAACATTTGCGCCACATAAACATTCATATATCCTAGCAAGACTAAACTTGACGCAAAGCTCGATTTGTATCCTATGTCGACAACCACAATAGGTTCATTCTTATCTGGAAACGTCGTCATGATACTTAGGAACTCGGAAGAGCAATTGATGTTTCTCCGATGACGTTCAAAGAATTTCTCAACTTCTAGCTGGCTAAGAGCCAAGTGCAACTCATCGCACAATTCTTTGTTGGACACCGTGAAACTGAATGAGCAAATTTGGTCTAAAGTCCATTGCTCTAGTAACATGCGGGAAAAAGTCCAGCTTGGATTTGTTTCTAAAGTTGCCTTCAGTGGAACTTTTCTTCCGAAATTTATGCATGATTGAGCTCTTGCATTTGTTTCAATACTTAGATTAGAAGCAAACGCGCCCTCTGACCCTATGTACGCAATGCGAGCTCTATCCTCATCTGCCGCTTGAACAGCTCTCGAAATATTTCTTCGCCAGATCGAGCACAAAACCTTTAAGAAATGTTCAAACTCTGTTGCTCTTGTCGGCAATAGTTTCACAGCAAAAAGTAGGGACGTTTTCTTGAGTAAGTTGTGAATACGAACAAGGACGTTCTCCCAAAATGTCATTTTTGAGAACACTTGAAATGCATCAATTCCCATTTCTCTTGGGACTCTTACGTCAGCGCTTTTGTTATCGCCAAAATGTGAAATCTTTCTACTATTAGTTTGGCAATTCTTCAGCTCTTGGAACATTCTTCCAGAGTGCTTTGAGAATTTGATTTCTGATGAAACCCATACTTGTGAAGGTAGCTTGGCAAAGTTTCTCGCTGCAATCTCAGTGAGGAAATCTCTCCCCCCTTCAAAATCTGACAATATAAACAAGTTGGAGGCATTTTGATTACGATTTAGAAAATTTACCACATGTAAGGGAAATTGTGAATGCTTATAGGTCAAATCAATTTCAAGCCTCACAGCATCTGCTGCGAATTTCTTTGCCAGATCACTACTAAGATTCAGTAAAATACCAGTAAAGAACCAGCACTGTAATAAATCATATTCTGCATCAAAGCCTTTATCGCTATTTATTGCTCTCAAACCCGCAGAAATTCCTGAGTATGCTTCCAATAAAACTTCTACATTTTTCTGTAAATCATATTGATTTATTAGGATGCCACAAACGTTTTTTCGAATCCTTAATGCTGAAGTTTTTCTACTACACAATGTATTCCAAAAATCTACCGAAACAATTTCTCCAGAATTAATCAGCCTCTGAGCTTTTCTAGTCCACAGCATTTTCATGAAATGAACATTAAAACACGTTTGACGACTTGCTTCACTTTTCCAGAGCTCTGCACATGAAAAAACTCCAGTAGGCATCCTGCATATCCAGTGACTGTACAGTAATTCTCGCTTGTTGTCTCTGTCGTGTATTACTATTTTGTCTTTCAACGTTTTGTGTTGGAATTGAATGCCATGCTCGCGTGTTAGTTCTGAGAGAAAGTGGAGCCGATCAACGTTTTTTAAGGTGCCGTAAGACCGCATGCTCGAAGGTTTAGTCTACATTTCTTGATACGGACTGGCTTTATCCGCCTTCTTAATTAACTGTTCGAATTCTCATGTTAGCATCATTTAGCTTCTTGTTTCTCTAGTTTATTGTGCGATACCCTTGAACGTGTCTATTTATGATGTAGAGGAAATGATCTCGACTATTGATTACTTTCTTGATTTATATGAGAAACGACCCTTAAAGGATAATAGAGGTGGAATGGGATTCAACCAAAGTTGGGCAACCTGGTATCTCGTCAACAAAATTGGGCCGGCACTCATATTGGAAAGCGGGGTTCACAGAGGCCATTCGACGTGGTTATTGGAACAGGCTGCTCCATCGGCTCAAATTCTCTCATTTGATGTCAACTTAAAGAATAGAATATATATATCGAAATCCGTAACTTACACAGAGTCAGATTTCTTCTCATTTGATTGGTCCAAATATGACTTGTCTAATTGCTTAGCATTTTTTGATGACCATCAAAATCAATATGAAAGAATCATAAGGAGTTATTGGTTAGGAATTAGAAAGATAATTTTGGAAGATGTTTGGCCCGTTGGTGAAGGAGATTGTTATTCGATGAAACATATTCTAAATGGATCAGGCTTCGCCCATATTCAGATGAGTGTCGAACACAAAGGAAATTTGTTTAAGAGGATTTTGAGTAGGTATTATGAAAATGTTTTAGATAGTTTCAGAGAGTCTCAATTTCGAATCGTATCTCCTAATACTTTCGATAGAGACAATCTCAAAGCTCGCGCAAAAGTAATTCTTGAAATGCCTCCAGTGTATCTAGAAGAAAGGAATTCCTGGGGAAAACCCTATAGTGGAGTTTATTCGACAAGACCACCATTGCTCGGCCACAAGCCATTAAAGGATGCTGACTATTCTTTTTACTATTTGACCTATTTGGAATTGCAATAAATTCTCCATGAAATTCAAATTAGTCTTGTTTGGTGTATATGCAAGCACCTTGTTCCTTATAAATCAATACCCTTCCGTTAAGGCTGATTTAGGAGTTCTTATTGATATGCAGAATTTGATAGAAAATTGTGTTTAAGCAAACTTTGCTCTTTCTTAGACCATCTTCATTCCTCTTTCTGCGACCTCATACATTATGAGTAGTAGCTACCTATTTCTATTCTCGGGGTCGATGAACATAATGAATTAACTACATTCTTCAGAAAAATTGTTGAAACTAACCCTTTTCACTTTTCTTGCAAGTATGGGTCACACTTGCATAATGAGTAATCGGATAACCATATTTGAATCGTTAAAGTGATCCCTTGCCTGAAATAAGAACGCCGATTGTTCGAAAAATCAATGCAAAATCTGTAGCTAGGCTCCAATCTTGAATATATGCAATATCACCAGACATCCGCTCTTCCCATGAAGTTAATTTCCTACCAGATGTCTGCCATAACCCTGTTAGTCCCGGCTTAGCGATAAAGCGAGATTGATGAGAGTCGAGAACCTGCGGCAGTTCTTGATGGAGAATCGGTCTCGGTCCAACTAGAGACATAGTGCCAATTACTACACACCAGAGCTGGGGTAATTCATCGATAGACCAACGTCGAAGGAATCTTCCAACTGGAGTAATTCTTGGGTCTCTCTTATACCTGTCTGACATTTGAGCATCAGGTCTTCCTAAGACTTCTAAACGAAGATCGGAGGAGCCTACATACATGGTACGAAACTTGGGGAATAGAAAGGATCTACCTTCTAAACCCACTCGGCTATCAAGGTAAAAAGCAGGTCCTTTTGAAGTCAACTTAACTCCCACCGCCGCCATAAGCATGATTGGAAGAGAGATTAGGAGGAATATCGATCCAAGAGTTAAGTCGAAAGAACGCTTTATAAATCTTCCGGAGTCCAAAATCCTTGGTTCGCGAATCTTTAGCAAGCCGACCGATTTACTCTGATCTAACCTATTGATAATCGGTGAAATTCTAGAGACCATCAACACTTCTACAACGAAATCTCTGGTTTCATCGCTTAGGCCAAGAAATTGGCTCGTTTCGGTTATAGCGCCAAATCCAATCAGGATCGTATCCAAATTGTTTTTCTTGATTATGTCTTTAGTTTCCACCATCCAATCTCTTGAGCTTCTCTTGTTTGGAGGGGAGATTCGAAAAAATTCAAAAATCTGACCCTCGGATATGTCTTCAAGTTCTCTTTTCGTTTGGGTAAAGTTCGCTCTAGAGCAAACAACCAGAACTCTTCTAGAACTACTTCTGGAAAACCGTTCACTTAGAAATTCCTGATAGAGAAGCCGACTGACTATAAGAAATAATGCTGTAGTTATCAGCATCGTTCCTACCCAGATACGGGAAATTGGCATCTTTATCAGATAGAGGATGGCAAAAATGATGAGTGCAACTCGCCAAGCAGCTGAGGCGATGGAACTGAGTGAGTCAATCCCTGGGAGAAAGTTTGATCTTGCCCAACTAGAACTGAGATAGAGCCCACCGATCCAGATAACTGAATATCCAGTTAGACGGAGAGCCAAGGTACTGGGACTATCAATAAATGTACTATCAAATTTTGAGCGAAGAAAAGTCGCAAGAGATGCGGAAATGATTATTACAGACACGTCTAGGCGGAAGGCAATTCCAGCGTAGCGACTCGTTAACGCCCCAAATGACCCTGAGGATTGCTCTTTCACTTCTCCCCCGCTTTTCTGGTAGGCCCAAATTCTATGGCTTGGTCGGGCAAGCTCAAATAGTGCATACTCTATCTATACATAAGTTGCAAGGAGCATAGATGGATATTCGGGATTTTTATCGACTCGTGATTCGAAACCTCTGGCAAATCATCCTCTCGATAACATTTGGGATATCGGTTTCACTTGCTATTACTCTAAACACACCCAAGAGTTATACGGCACAAGCCCAGCTCTTTGTCTCAACTCCCCCTGCCGCAATCGACATTGGATTACTTGCAACCGGTGGAAACTTCACACAGCAGAGAGTAAAGACCTATGCAAATGTGATCAATGGACCAGACACGCTTAGACCCGTCATTGAAGCTTTGGCATTGGATCTTGAGTGGTTTGAATTGGCGAAAAAAGTAAAGGGAAGCGCGCCGCTTGACACTTCACTGATTAATCTAAGCGTCTCAGATAATGACCCGATGTTAGCAGCTGCCCTTGCAAACGCGATAGGCAAGCAGTTTGAAAGCACAGCTGCTCTACTAGAGGTAGAGGATGCGCTTGGTTCATCTCCGGTTAAGGTAACGCTTGCAAAGTTCGCAGTGGTTCCCACGTCGCCGTCGTCGCCAAGACCGGCCTTGAATCTCTTGCTTGGTTTAATTCTAGGTTTTGGTCTTGGAGTTGGAATCGGAATTCTCCGCCAAATTTTTGATGATACATTAAAAAATGAGGATCAATTGGATGGACTAGAGCTTCTTGGAGCGGTTGGCTTTGATCCAGAGGCGGAAAATAAGCCACTAATTTCTGAGATTAGTAATTTTAGTACCAGATCTGAGGCATATAGGCAGCTTCGCACAAATCTTGAATTCGTGCGCACAGATAATCCACCGCAAGTAATCTCTATTGCCTCACCGTTGCCAGGTGAAGGCAAAACAACTACTGTGCTAAATCTAGGGATTGCCTTTGCGCAATCTGGTTACAAGATTCTCTGTATGGAATGCGATCTACGGAGACCTTCTACGAATGAATTCATCAAATATTATGCTGAGCAATCAGGAGTCACCGAGATACTGAGTGGAAAGGTTCCACTAAAGAGCAAAAAAAGCCTGATTTCTCTGATTGGATATGACGAAAGCACCGGAATACACTTTCTTACCTCTGGTAAGCAGTCGCCAAACCCAGCAGAGCTACTCGATTCGCCAACTTTTGAAAAGTTAATCACAATGCTTCGGGAAGAATTTGACTACATTCTAATTGATTCCCCTCCACTTCTACCTGTGACTGATGGAGGTTTAATTGCTCAACAGGCGGATGGTGTCTTATTGGTTGTTAAAGCAGGTAGCACAAAGATTGATCAATTCAGAGGTGGTCTAGACTTACTAACCAAAGTGAATGCCTCTGTCCTTGGCGTTTTACTTAACATGATTCCACTTGATAGAAATGGTGAGGCTTACGGCTATAGATATGGCTACTCCTACGGCTACCAGCGGAAATATGGAGTCTACGGAGCGGGTGATTATGGGGTTGAACTAGTTAAAGGTGAAGAAGATAGACCATACGCACCCAAAATAAAGGTGAGAGATGTGGTAAGTGCGCGTGAAGTGAAACGAAAACAAAAAAAGGTTGAACGTCTCCTGCGGAAGATTGCAAAGGCGCAAGAAGAGAGGGCGAAGTTAGATCCAAACTCTCAGGAGAAAAAAGAATATGACCCCATACATATTTTGCACTCACCTGAAGCGGTAGCTTCAAAACCTATTAAAGATGAGAGACCGAGAGGGCAGCTCCATCTCGGTGGTGACTCTGAGAGCGTTGACATCGAGCTCCAGATAAAATTACCGAAGGATTCAAAATTGGCAAGAGCGCTGGCCGAGGACAATGATAAGTAAGAAGCGGCGAGTCCTGTTTTGGATTCTTGCCCCAATCGGTGCCTTCCTTTTATTCCTTGGGATATTTTTTGTCAGGTGGTATCCCTTCTATGACGAGGGCAAGAACTTCATTGCTTTAACTGAAAATGGCGCCTCTTTAGAAGAGATTGAGAGTAGCGCTGAACGCCTTTCAGATAACTATGATCTTCTTGCCAGTGACCTAAAACTCCCCGTAATTCGCTGGTTTATAAGGCTTGCGAACTTGGACTTTGCAGAAATTGATAACGAGA
>Ga0194123_10003324_pt1 | contig 19486 bp, 17 predicted proteins | sample TA2MahsurfametaG_5_FD_155479 | JGI IMG/M metagenome (GOLD analysis project Ga0194123, IMG submission 155479) | Freshwater microbial communities from Lake Tanganyika, Tanzania - TA2015023 Mahale A surface | ecosystem: Environmental > Aquatic > Freshwater > Lake | place: Tanzania: Lake Tanganyika... | reverse complement strand
TGGTGGAATATGGTTTGACATGGATATATTGTTTATAAAACCTATTCCTGAATTCTTTTTTAAAGAAAATGTGGATGCATTTATTTTTATGTATTCCGAAGTTATACCAACTGGATTATTAGCAGCAAAAACTAAATCAAAATATTTAGAGATATTATATAAAAATTCTTTAGAAATTATAAAAAATAAAGAATTAAATAATTATCAAAAAATTGGTCCAATTATTTGGATAAATGAATATAACAAATTAAGTCATAAAGATAAAATAGGAATGAAAATATTAGATAATAATTTAGTATATCCATTTATCTGGCGACAACTCGATAATTTATTATCAAAACCAAATATTACAGTTCCAGAAAGTACATTCGGAATACATTGGTATAATGGTGCTCCAGAAACTAAAAAATTTATAAATAATTTTAATTTATCAAATATAAATCCAAATAAATCATTATTTGAAAAATTAATATCAAAAATGAATGATTTTACTTCTAAAATAAAAGAAGTAAAAATTGAATTCAAGAATGCAAATAATTTAGAAGAAATACAAAATGAATATTATAATAAAATAATGAATATTAATGATAATATAATACTTATATTTATAATTCCAGAAAAATTAATAAGAACAAAAGTTTTTACTTTTTATAAATGTTGGAGAAACGGCTATTGTTTAAATGATTCAAATACAAAAATACCAAATAATATAATAAAAATTATATTAAAAAAAATATAGTATAATATATATGAATATAAAAAAAGCTGATAAATGGATGATTAAAAATTATAATGGTTATACTATATCTGATAATGGAAATATAATTGTTACTCCATATAAATATTTATCATATGAAATTACTGATATAAAAAAAACCAGTATTAAAAATTATTACGTAATTGGATTCAAAATATCTTATTTTATTGAAAATAATATTTTTATTGAATATGATTTAGGACTTTATAATTGTAAAACTAGAAAAGCTTTTATTTATGAAAAACCGGTAAAAGAAGACGACACAGCAATTGATAATTTAGAATTTTTATGTAATGGTAAATTAAGAGTTACATTTTTTGAAGCAAGTGGTCTTGTTTATATTGCAGATCTAAAAAAAATAGTTTAAAATATAAAAATATAATATTATATATCAATATGTTCCATAATAAAAAGATATTATTATTTGGAGGTTCAGGTTCTCTTGGTAACAAATTTATTAAAAAACATATTTCCAATAATCTAATTACAAATTATTCCAGAGATGAATGTAAGCATTGGAGTATGACCCTTAAATATAAATCAGATAATTTAAAATTCATCATTGGAGATATTCGCGATTATCAAAATGTAGCAAATGCAATCTTACGTGAGCAGCCCCATATTATTATAATCATGGCAGCTCTTAAACATATTGATAGATGTGAATATGCAATTGATGAATGTATTAAAACAAATTCAATTGGTCCAATTAATGTTGTAAATGCAGTTGAAAAAAATAATGATAGGCTAACAAATTTGGAAGTAGTTGTCATGGTTAGTACTGATAAAGCTTGTGAGCCAACAAATGTATATGGAATGGCAAAAGCATTAGCAGAGAGTGCAATAGTAGAAAAATCACTCTATGTACCTAATCGCAAATTTGTGAATATTCGGTATGGGAATGTTCTAAATTCGCGTGGCAGTATTATTCCAATCTTACATGAAAAAGGGAGAGATCCATATGTCAAAGAATTTACCCTTACTCATGAAGATATGACCCGATTTGTCATGACATTGGAGCAAAGTGTTGAATTAATAGAATATGCTGCCGAATTTGGAGAATCAGGTGATACAGTTATACCAAAATTGATTTCTCTTAAATTGATTGATTTAATGCAAATTTTTTCTGAAAAATACAATAAGCCAGTAAGAATAACTGGCTTACGCCCAGGAGAGAAAATGCTTGAATCCTTAATTTCGGAAACACAGGCAATGAGATTGATTAAAAAAGAAAATGGTTATATGCATATTAAACCACCTTATAAAAATTTATTGATTCTAGATGATGTATATAATTATAATAGTAAAATAAATCCACTTTCAAAAGAGGAGTTATTTGATTACTTAAATAATTTGGAATTATTACTTTAATATTTTAACAATTAACCAACTAAAATTTTCTTTTTCATGCCAATCTATCGATTCTGATATATCTACTATTTTTTTCCATATTTCTTAACCTATTTCTTTATTTTTTCTAAAAAAGTTCTTTTTCATTTTTAGATTCATTTTACAATCTGTATATTTCTTTATATTTTTCAGGGTCCGCTCTTAAAAATCTTAATTTATCTTTTTCTTGATCTTCAGGATCATTCGGTCTAGGTACAAAAAAAGCCTTAACTTTCTTATTATCATCACTAAAATTCTCACTTAAGTAAGATATTGTTACAAAAATTCGGCGGCTTTCTGGGCTTCCACGGGATGGCTCCGGATTACCATGCCAAGCATAATCATTGCAATTAAAAAGAATCAGGCGATTAAAAATTGGAGCGATGCTATCTATTTTTTCATGTATTTTTGCGGCATCATTTGCACAATTATCTCCACGCCAAATTTCCAATGCACAACCATATTCTTCTTTCCATTCATAACTTAAATATATTCCTAGAGTAGTCTGTTTTTTTAGTTTTAAAGTGGGATGATATCCAGCATCAACGTGAATATCTAATTTATCACCTGGCTCATATATATGAACTCCCCAAAAATTTCGGGTTGAATCAAGTATTAATTTATGACCAACTACTTCAGACAGTTTATTTACAAAATCTTCTGAAGTAAGTTCATCAAATAATTTGACTAAAAATGGGGGAAAATTATATTTATCTCTTAAGGTATATTTTTGCTCAAATGGATTATCATAGCGGTCCCAATCTTCTTTCTTAATATTTAATATTTCTTTTTGGAGACTTTTAGCAAAATCTTCATGTAAAAAATTGTCTTGAGCTGCATAAGGATAAGGAAATTTTGACTTATACTCTTCTGGAATAATCATAATATCATTCAGATGGCTATTCATATTTTATATTATAAAATAAAAATAAATACTTTTACTCTTTGAAGAATTCAAGAATATGTCCAATAATTTCTTTACTTGTATTTCCATTTCCCAGCCATTCAGTTCCCATTTTCTTATCACTCTCTAGCCATGTAAATACTTCATCAAAATTAGTTTGCCCTTTACCAACACATAATTTCACACTGCAATTATGTTCATAGCTCTGGGGTCTCTCTGTAAAATCACGGGGAACTACAACCTTAGTCCCCAATAATGCTGGCTCTTCTTGACCAGTTCCACTGTCACTGATTATGAATTTTGAATTATAAACCGTTGTTAAATACTCTTCATAAGGTAATAATTCAATCATTTCTACATTTCCAAGGTTTATACTAAATTCATTCAATTTATCCTGTAATCTCTTGAAATACAAAATTTTAACTGGTAGATTGTATTTTTCAATGCATAAATTGGCAAAATGAATCGCATTTTCTAGTCTATCCTTGAAATTAAAATTCTCTGGGCGGTGAATATCCATAAGAATCATATTGTTCTTCTTCGGCTCTTTTCTGATTTTCTCTTCAAATAGTCGCAATGGTTCTACAATTGTATTTCCAACAACGAACACATTTTTCTTAATGTTTTCCTGAAATATTTGCTGTTTGTAATCCTCATGATAAACAAAAAGAATATCGCTACAATGGTCGCAAACAGTTCGGTTGATTTCTTCCAACATACGCTTATCATATGAGCGCATTCCTGCTTCAATGTGTCCAATTTTATATCCTGCCTTTTTAAGAGGGAGGGATACTGCGGCTGAATTGGAATCACCCAAAAATAATATTAAATCTGGATTTATATTATGCTTTTCAAATAATTTGGGAACTTCTACACTTAAGTATGCCAATTGTTCAAAATGATTGGATGAACTCTTCCCGGATGCGAGAATATGGTCCGGAGTGCGAATGTCTAATTGTTTAAAAAAAACATCAGATAATTTATTATCATAGTGCTGACCTGTATGGACTAAAACGTGATTAAAGTGCTTATCTAATTCCTTAAAAACAAAAGCCATGCGAATAAAATCGGGGCGAATCCCAGTAATAGTTACAACTGTTTTCTTCATAATTTTACAAAATAAAATTATTGATTGAATTATACTTAAAAAATTTACCTAAAATCTTTAAGGGTGTAAAATATATAATTACTCAAGATAGCAAGTAGTGAAATTTAACATTATACACAGTCATATTTTAATTTATAATAATTTTAAATAAATATAATTCATTTTTTGAAAATATTGTCCAAATATTTTTAATATTAACTGAATATGAATTATCTAAAAATTCCTTACTATATTCTATTTTATTTATTTGTTCATAGATGTTTATTTTATCAAAAATTTTTATTTTAATTATTTTATTTTCTTTATCAATATCATATTTATTTAGAAAATGTTGATATGCAGATATATTATTATCAAATAATGATACTCCTTGTCTATATTCAACGCTATGATCTTCATAATAAGCAATATTATTATACATTAATCTTATTCTAAAATCATCATCTTCGCATCCTCCTGATATAAAATTTTCATCAAAATATCCAATTTTTTTAATTACATTCATATGAATACCAAAACATGCAAATCTATATAAACCTACATATCCATATCCATAATCAATTAATTCTATAATTTTTAATATATCATCTATTTTTGGACTTACTCTGTGAGATAAAAATATAAATATTTCTGTATTACATTCATTAATACACGAATTAACCATTTCACTAAAACTTTTTATATTATCTTTTACTTTAATTATAATTTTTTTTTTATAATCATCATCTAAATATTTAAATACATCATTAATTAGTGAATCATTTTTAACACATAAAAAAATAGTGTATTTATTATATGACATATAATTATATGACATATAATTATATAAAATATACAAATTCTAAGCCTTTTTATAACAACTAAAAACATGGCTATTATCTTTCATAAGTAATTCAAGTAATTCAATATCATTTATATATTTTGGTAAATCTATCCACCAATCAATCATAAAACGAAAATAATCTCTTGGAACTTGATGATATTCAAAAGATGGTGGATGAGTATGAGTTACAAGTATTCCTCCACTTTTTAATGATTTAGATAAGTTTAACATTGCTTGAAATGGATTATATACATGCTCTAAAGTTGCTTGATTAATTATTAAATCATAAGTATTTAATATTGGATTTATAGGATTACATATATCAGCAACTATATCAACATTATTAATTGTAGAAATTTCAGGATAAAAATCAATTGTCTGAATATTCCAATTTGGATAAATATCATTAAATTCTTTTTTTACTTTATTATTTTCAGAAATAAGTAAAACATCATTTCCTGTATTATATGTATCCCAATATTGCTTTAATATACCATGATATCCTCCACTTAAATTTGATACTTCAAATTTTCCTCCAATCCAAGGACTTTTAGTATCCCATATTTTATTATATTTTGAATAAGAATAATTCAAATGTAACATATATAATATTATATAATAAAAATGTTAAAAAATTCTAAAAATATTATATATTATTTATTATTTCGGTCCAGTTTTTTTTACAAATATATGATTTATTCATATATCTATAATTATAATATAATTTTATAAAAAATTATTAATTAAACTTATCCATTTATCATTCATTGACATAATTGAATATTTGTCGAATATCAGATTTCTAGGTTCAAATTTTGTATATGCTACTTTATTAATATCATCCTCATTAAAATCATTTGTAACCACCCCAATCTTACTTTTTTCTTCTTCTGTTAAATTAGTAATATACCCCGTATTATACATTATTACTGGTATATTACATAAATTCGCCTCAATTGCTGCTAAACATTGAGTCTCAGAAGGTGAAGGTAAAATAAAAAAATCAGAAGAATTTAATAATTTTACTAATAATTCTTGGTCTATTTTATTATATACTCTTGAATTATTTGAGAAATAGCTTTCATTTTCATGTTTTGTGACTAATATCCAAAATATTTCACTATGTCTTTCAATTATTTTTTTCATTAAACTCCATCCTTTAACTTCAGTGAAGCTTCCAACAAAAATTCCAATTTTGCGATCGATTGGCAATGATAAATTTTTTCTTAATATATTATCTTCATTTGAAATAATTGTAAAAAAATTACTATCAACACCTAAAGGTATTTGAACACATTGTCTTTCACTATAATAATTATCAACTTCATTACTATTACTAACAATAATGTCAGCATTTTTAAAATTATTTTCTTGTATCATTGATTTTTTATTCATTTTTCTTAAATTATCTTGAATCAATATTATTTTTTTAATATTGATTGGTATTAGATTAAAATAAGAACCATTTTGAATAATTAATTTGCAATCTGGATAATTATTTCTTATATAATTTGCAACATTTTCTTCAAATGATAAATTATTATTATATTGGTTATTATCTTTTATTATTTTTGTATCTACTGGTACTAGGTTTTTAATCCCCTCTAACATATAATTCCATAAAACTTTTTTTTCTCCTAACATTCCAAATAAAAAATCATTTACAAGAATAACTGACATTATATTATATAATTTTTTTATTTTTTCATTATTATTTTAAAATGGGATTTATTTGGAGCACCTTCAATACATCCTATTCCAGAAGATGTATATTCATAAGTTTCAATTGGTTCATCTATTATATAATCATTTGTATGTAATTTTGTATTATCATAAAAACCAGAATGAACAATATTATTTTTATATCTATCAATAAATTGAGATGTTCTTGTTCTATTTAATAAACCAATATGTTCAGATAATGCATCTGGATTATCTAATTCATTTGGCGTAGATATAAATAAATAACCATCATCATTTAATAAATTTAATAGTTTATCAATAATAGTATAATGATTTTCCGACTTTATATGTTCTAATATTTCTAAAAAGAAAATATAATCAAATTTAAAATCAAAAGAAGAATTAAATAAATCCTCTAATTTATAAACTATATTTTCACTTTTATTATATTTATTTGCTAATTTTATAGAGTTTTCATCCATATCAATTCCATATATTGTTGAATTTGATATTTCTTCAGATAATAATTTAGTATTATGCCCAATTCCACAAGCAGCATCTAAAACATATATTGGCTTATTCTTTTTTTCAATAATATTTAAAAATCCTTTATACATATTCCAGTGTTGTAAAGCCCATTTTGCATAATTTTTATACTCAATAATATCAGTTTCCATATTATAATCTGCAATCCAACTTGCTCTAACATCATTTCCCGTATAACAAGCAACTTTTAATTCAGATAGAATTGCTAAATCATTCAAATTTTGTTTATTCATAATATATAATATATAATATATTATTATATGAATTTATTGATAATTGTATCCATATATTTATAAAACTCATTATTATCATTAGACGATATATTGTGTATTTCAATATTTGGATATATGTTAATAAAATCATTATATTCTTTACCAGAAAAACACTTATCACACATTAAAATTAATATAATTTTAAATTTTAAATTATGATATTTTAGTTTTAATATATTATTTAATTTTTTAGCATCTTCAACATCATTAGAAGTATTTGTATATTCATGCTGTTCATGATGTCCGGGTAAATGACTCCTTCTTAAAAAAATTATTTCTTCTTTAGAATTTTCTAAGAGAGTTTTGAATCGTAAAATTCGTCTTTCATATTTTAATTTATCATCTGGTGATTTTTCATGTAAAAATAATACATCATATGTTGTATTCAATATTTGACCAGAACTAAAATCATTTGGAATAAAATCAATAAAGTTATTATTAATTATTTTGTGAACACCCGAATAAGTCAATACCCAATCAAAAGGATATGATCTATTCCTTAAATTATTTTTACTTAAAAAATCAGCTATAATACAATCTATTCCAATTGAAATTATTATCATATAATTATTTATATGATAATAGTTATTTATTCTTCTTTTATATAATCTAAGTGTCTATTATCATTTTTCCTGTTAACTATTGTTAATCCAGCTTCACTTATTGGTAAGTTTATTATATCTAATTCTGGATGATTTTTTCGAATATAGCTAATTATTTTATAGCAATTATTGCAATATCCAGGTTGTATATAATGAGCATTTTTTGGGTCAGTATCATGAAGAAATATTATTCCATGTTTATTTAAAATCTGCAATGATTTTTCAAGATCACTCGCAACACTTTCAAATTTATGGTCAGCATCAATAAATATAACGTCAAATGTTTCTTTATTATTTAAAAAAAAATTATCAGTTGTTGATTGTATAAATTCAAAATTATGAAATAATCGTTTATCAGAAATATCTACACCAACAGCTTTTCCTACATGAGGCGCAATTTTTGATATGTTTAATCCATCATAAATACCCAATTCTAAATATTTATTACAACCTGTATTTACAATAATTTGAACAATAACATTTTCATGATGTGTTCCTTCCTTAAATGCAAACATAATATAATATCAGATATAATTTTTATGATTCTTCTTCACTTTTTTTACACCTTTTCACATTTAAAACGCCAATTTTAAATACGAAAATTATTTTTATTTTTATGACTTCATCTCTCCTTCTTGAAAATGATAAACAATACTATCAAATGCTGTCCAGTGTTCAACCCCAATAGTCAATAATTTTTTCATTAACACTATATCTCCAGAAATACACCTTTTTTTACCACTATACACTTCACTTGGAATTGCATAAATTGGATTAAAAATATCACTTCCTTCTTCTATATTTCCTTCTGGATAATAATTTACTTCTTCTAAATATTCTTTTTTTATTAATAATGGCATAAATAATCCACCTGGTTGTAATTCATTTACAGAAATTTCTTTCGCATAATTATTAAATTCTTCATCTCTATAATTTTCAGTTGTATTCCCAAAACTCTTTTCTATCCCATATTTCCCTGACTCAAGCCCCCCATCTTCTCTTCCTCTTTCAACAAGTCTTGAACAAACACAAATATTATCTCTCACATGTTTCTGTAAATTTTCTGACCAATTATTACTAAATGCAAAATCACTATTTAAAAAAATAATATATTCTCCTTTTGCATTTCTTGCTGCTGTATTCCATGCTCTATAAACATTATTTATATACCATTCTTTTCTTTGTTCTTCTGTATTATTATGAATATAATGAGGTATGTTATTGTTAATTAAATAATTCAAAACTTCACTAGTAGCATCATTAGCTACAAAATAAAATTCATCACCTTCTTTTAGTTTTGTATATTTATTAAATTGTTTATTTAAAAATTGTAAATATTTTACGCTTTTATATATTAAACATACATAGCTTATTCTCATAAATAAAATAATATTTTATTTATAAATATAATAATTAACTGCTTAATCTTTTATTAACATTTTCTAAAATAAATTCTTCAGATAAACCAGCTGTTTCAGATAGTGTAGCATACTCAGCATCATAATAATATAATACTTTATCAATTCTAACTTGATTTTTAATATCCAAGTAAGCTCTTTTCACCCAATCATAATCTTCTCCACCATACATATCAGTATATTGATGATTTTTTACAATACTTGCTGCATAAACCATCGTGTGAGCTGGTTTACCTCTCCATTCTAACCCGTCATTTATATCACCATATTCAAATTCAATACCATATTTACATAACTTATTTATTCCACCATTTACTCTACAAATACTATCAAAAACAACACAATCTGCATCTGGATTCTTAACTAATGTTGTCATAATCTCACTTATATAATCATCAGATATTCTATCATCATCATCTATAAATATAATATATTCTCCTTGAGCTAAATTTATCATTTCTTGTCTTTTTTTTCCAATAGACCTTTTTTTATTATCAAAGAATGAAATTAATTCTATATCATTTTTGTAAGGTTCAATCTGTCTAAGTAACTCTTTCATTAACTTTACATAAAAAAGTTCTATACGACTTGGAACTGTTGGAACTAGTATTGATAACTTAACCATATTTTATATATATTTATATATAAAATATATTTATAATAATTCAATATACTCATTGAAATTATTATAATGTTCCAATTTTTTATTAAATATTTCTAAATTACTTTCAACATTTACCCATTTTAAATAAGATGATGTATGATATAAATGTATTCCACCTAAATTATATTCATCATGAAATAAATTTATAATATTTATATTTTTTGACTTAATTTTTAATACAAAATCATTATCATCAAAATCTACACCAAATGTATAATCATAACTAAAATTTTTTACTAAATCAAATGTATTTCGGGTCATTGCAGTTAAAAAATGATAATTTGTTATATTATTTCGACCATGATACCATTTATAATGTCTTCTGAAAATATTCTCTTTTGAATATATAGCAGGTGTTAAATCATTTATTTTATATATTTCATTATTCTCTTCAAATGATTCAACTGCTTTAACATCAAAACAATAATAATTATTATCAGTTATATACTTTGAAATCCAACCTAATACATCTCCTACATGACATACTTCCGAATTTTGAATAACAACTTTGCTTCCTTTAATAAACTTAAACCCAATGTTATAATTTATTACTGGATTTATCCAATTCTTATTTTTCTTATTAATGATAACTAGATCTATATAAAATGCATATCCATTAATCATACTTTTTATTATAGGATCCACATCAGAATCATCAACAATAATAACATGAATATGTTTAAATGATGCTTTTTCAATTGTTTTTAGTGTATAATATACTTGATTTGAGCGATTTGAACTAGTCATAACAATTGATATTGTGTCTGGATAAATAGGTATATTTGGATAATAATAATGAGAAATCATTGAACTATCAAAATTTTTAACTTTTTCTATAATTTCAAAAATTTTCGATTTATTTGAAATAAGTGATTGCATACTATATAATATTCTCAAATAAAATTTTAATATTTAAAAATTTTGGTATTTTTATTTCAGAGTTTTTATAACATATTTTTTTAAACATACATTTTCTAAATGTATTCATCTCTTTTGTAAATTTATTTTTATCAAAAATTAGATATACATTTCTGAAATTTAATTTTAAAATTTCTTTTTGTAATTCTATTAAATCTGTTTTACTAGTTATATAATATTTCTTTGTTTCTAAATAATTCAAATTAATTTTTTCAATAAAATCAATATAAATATTATTTATATTATACATTTCTAATTTTTTATTATAAATTTCTAAATTACTTTCTATATTTTTCCATTTTAAATAAGAAGATGTATGATATAAATGTATTCCACCTAAATTATATTCATCGTGAAAAATATTTATGATTTTAATATTTTTTGATTTTATTTTTAATAAAAAATCATTATCATCAAAATTTATTCCAAATGTATAATCATAACTAAAGTTTTTTATTAATTCAAAAGTAGTCAGCGTCATTGCTGTTAAAAAATGGTAATTACTTATTTTTTTTCTCCCTTGATACCATCCGTTTTCCCAAGTATGAAATATATTCTTCTCATATATATCAGTTTTCAAATTTTCCGTATTATAAACAATTTCATTATTTTCAAAAGAACATATTGCTCGAACATCAAATGAATAATAGTTATTATCATTAACATTATTTGCAATCCAACCTAAAATATCTCCAATATAACATACTTCTGCATTTTGTATAACAACTTTGCTACCTTTAATAAATCTAAATCCTATATTATAATTTACAACCGGATTTATCCATGTTTTATTTTCAGATCGAATATAAATTAGATCTATGTAAAATGAATAGCCATTAATCATATTTTTTACTATAGGATCTATATCAGAATCATCTATAATAATAACATGAATATGTTTAAATGATGATTTTTCAATCGTTTTTAATGTATAATACACTTGTCTAGAACGATTTGAACTAGTCATTACAATAGATATTGTGTCTGAATAGATTGGAATATTTGCATAATTATAATGACTAAAAATTGAATTGTCTAAATTTTCAACTTTTTTTTTTATTTGTAAAATTCTATCTCTATTCAAAATTAATGATTGCATATATTTATATATATTTCATTTTTATATTTAAATCTTTTGGTATTTTTATTTGAGAATTTTTATAAAAATATCCTTTTAAAATGCATTTTCTAAATGTATTCATTTCATTTGTGTAATTTTTTTTATCAAATATTAAATTTATTGTAATGTTATTAAGCTCTAAAAATTTATTCTGTAATTCTAATAAATTAGTTGTTTTAGTAATATAATAGTCTGTAACTATATTAAAAAGCTCTGCTTCATTTATATTGTTTGGTATTACTTGAATTATATTATTGTTATTATAAAATAATTTTAAAGTTTCATCATTCTTAAATTTTAGAATTTTAGAAATACTGGATTCCATATCACTTGAATTCAGTATTTCTATATTTTTCGAATAAGAATTTTTAAATTTACTAAAAATAAATTTGTTTTTCCAGAAATTTATACAATCTTTAATTTTATTATTATTTATATCAGATACACAAAAAACTATATTTAAATTTATTTTTTTAACTATATTTGATAAAAAAACTGCATCATTATTAAGACAACTTATTATATTATCTTGTATTTTAGATATTTGAGAATTATTATTTAATATTATTCCAACTACTATATTTACATTTGAATAATTAAATCCAACTTTATCAATAATAATCGGATTTGGCATAAAATTACATAGTTTCCAGTCATTTGTTATATTCATATTCTTACATTTTTCATCATATATCTTTTTATTTGTGTTCCATTTTTCTTCTTTATTATGAATTATATTTTTTGATTTTTCATGAAAAAGATGAATAACAAATGGCTCAGATTTACAAAATGTATTTATTTTAAATTGAAAATTATTAGCAATTAGTCTTTTTATAAAATCATTATCATCAAAGCATATTCCATTTGCATAATCTGGGTTAAAACCTCCATTCATTTTATTAAATAAATCCTCCCGAAATATAGCTCCAAAATAATGATATGCTACAAAATGATATAGAAAATGATTAAGCCATCCTCCAACTGAATTTTTAAATGTATTATTTCCGCCTGGGACTACACTATAATCAACTTCTTTCCATAATTTATTGATATATTTATATATATCATCATTATTATGAGTATAAATATAATCATTATCTTTAAAATTATTCAAACCATAACAATTAAAAGTCAGCCAATTATTTTTACATAAATTATTCTTAACATATGATATGGCATCTCCAATATGGCATACTTCCGCATTTTGTAAAATAATAATATCACCAGTTGATTCTTTTATTCCCCTATTATAACCAATACATGGATTTACCCATGTTTTTTCCTCTTTTTTAATAGAAATAAGCTTAATATTCATATTTAATTCTTCTAATTCATTATTATTTAAAATATCTTCTGGATTATCACTGCAATCATCAACAATAATAATTTCTATATTTTTATATGATGAATTATTAATAGTTTTTAATGTATAAAATAATTGTTTTTTTCTATTATAATATCCTATAATTATAGATATTTTCATATAATATTTAAATAATATTTAAATATTATTTAGAGTAACGCGTATTTTAAGTGCCGATTTATACTTAAAGAAAATATTATGATTAGATGAGTGGTTTATCTCTAATCACATAATAAACTTAAATACTTATTCTGATTCAGAAACCCAAATTGTGTATTTAAAAATTATAACCAATAAATAGTTGTTTTGTATAAGATAGATACTAAATAACTTCTGATGGGAATATATATGACTACCTTCATAGATTTTAAGCAATCATAAGTATGTTAAGCCTTCTTTTTAATAAGCAATACTTTGTTTATTTTTTTATGCAAATCCAGCATTCAAAATATGCAACGCTCTAAATATAATAAAATTTTATATTAAGATTATTAGGAATTTTTAACCCAGAATTTTTATAACAATATCCTTTAAGGTAACATTTTCTAAAACTATTAATTGAATATGAAATATTCTTTTTATTTATATAAAAATTTATAATTTTTTCACCTTTTAATTGTAATATTAATTCCTGTAATTCCAATAAATCTAATTTATTATTTAATTCAATATTTAATTTTTCATTTTTTCTATTTTCAGGAATATTATTTATCATTTCAATATATTCACCTGTTTCTTCATAATTCTGTTTTTTTTTATTAAAAATATTTTGGTTAGTTTCTATTTTTTTCCGTATTTTTTTTATATTTGAACTATGCCACAAATGAATGCCCCCTAAATTAAATTCATCATAAAATAAATTTATTATTTTAATTTTATTTGCAATTATTTTTAGTAAAAAATCATCATCATCAAATGATATACCCATTGTATAATCATAACTAAAATTTTTTATTTTATTAAAAGTATCAATCGTCATTGCAGATAAAAAATGATAATTAACTATTCTTTCTCTTCCTTGATACCAAATATTAAATAATTCATTACTATTATAAATATCAATATTATTTGTGTTATATTGATAAATAATATCATTTGTTCCAATTGATTTTGAAGCTCTTACATCACAAATATAGTAATGTTCAGGAATCATTTGTAAGTTCATATAAGACAATACATCACCGATTTGACAAACTTCTGCATTTTGAATAATAATTTTTGTGCCTTTAATATATTGGAAACCAATATTGTAATTAACAACTGGATTTACCCAATTCTTATTTTCTTTTTTAATTGTTATAAAATCAATATAAAACGGGTATTTTTCTAATTCTTCTTTAGTAATAGGGTCTGTATTTGAGTCATCTACTATTATTACTTGAACCGCCTTATGCATACTATTTTGAATTGTTTTTAATGTAAAATATGTCTGCTTTGAACGATTTGAAGCCGTCATAATAATTGAAATTGTTTCTCCAGTAATTGGAATATTTGCAATTTCAAAGTGATTATACAAAGAAGTATCTTTTTCTTCTACTTTCCTTTTTATTTCTAAAATTTTTTCTTTATTTTTGATTAATGTTTGCATTATTATTTAAAATAATATTATATTTTTCATCAAACAAATCAATATTTATCAAAATTTGATATAACTATTGAAAATTGTTTCTTTAGTTATTAGAATATTTGGAATTACCACAAGGTTATACAAAAAATCATCTTTCTTTTTTTTCTAATAATAATTGCATTATTCTACTAACATATTTTTTATTCTCCATATTTGTTTCTTTTTCTCCAATTCAGACACTCTTTCATATAATTCTTCTATATAAGGTTGTGCCATTTTATAACTTTGCCAATTATTTACATCATATATACTATCAGTTTGCATTAAATAACTAGCGATTCCAACTTCCGTCGAAATAATTGGCGTTTTTGCTAATCCAGCTTCTACAATTGCGCGTGGTCCTCCTTCTACTCTAGATGATACAACATATAAATCTAAACAATTATATAATTCGTTGAGTTCATGTAATGTAACCATTTCAAAATATTTAAATGGTATTCCCCTCTTTTCTAATTCATTAATAATATAAGTCCGTCTTGTTCCAGATAAAACAACTAGCAAATCTGGATGATCATTTTGTATGTCCTCCATTATATTCACAAAAACATCTGGACCCTTTGACATTTTGGGCTCATTTGTTTTGCCTTCAGTATCTTTTTGGAAAGAACCAACAATATACCCAGTCAGCCCCCATTTTTCTCGTAATCTAGTTTTATCCTTAATTTCAAAAAAAATTTCGTTATCCACCCATAAATATTCCATAATAATTGGAATTTCCCCATAATTTTTTTTCAAAAAATCAAATGTTTTCCCACAAATAGCATGCCATTTAGTTCCATATTCTCGCATAAATTGAAAAGTCTTATCTAATTGACCTTTTGCATATTTTTCTTCATCAATGTGATGCATCGTAAAAACTACTTTCTTCGTTTTTAATAATCCCAGCCATTCTTCTCGATTCATACTAACTGGTATATGTCCATAATTCCAAGGTGCAAGATACCAAATAATGCCCGCCAAATTTGGATCCATTGTAACAATTTCTTCACCAAAATAGTCTGTAAATTCTTTCTTTAATTCATCACATATCCATTTCTCATTTTTAAATTCAGGGTGATTCTCTCGGATTTCATCTGATATTATGTAAATAAGTGGATGATGCCGATAAGCAACCAATTGATCATATAAATTATCAACGTATTTTTTAGTCGTGTATTTTTTCGCCCATGTTTCACCAATTAAGCTATATTTCAATAATAGGTCTTCATCTCGTAATATTCTTTTTATTTTATCAAGTATCTCATCATCTGACATCTTCATATTCACTTCAACCACAAACTTTCTAAAATCATCCTGTTCTTCATATGGAATATCTCCTGCAATAACTCCGCCACACATTGGAATTTCCACATATTTTCCCAGCCGATAATTATATGATGATGTGCAAGCAATTACTATCTTTGACCGATTAATATAATGTGCAAATTCTTTCTGGATTTTATCAGTATAAGCATCATCAATATTATAGCCAGGATGCTGTAAAAAATGTACGTTATATGTTAAATCTAAATTTTTTTTAATTAATTCCGAAAGCCTATATTTAAGTGGGTAATTCTTTTCTTTTACAACACCTGCAATTAATATATCAATATCTTTTTCCAAATATTGATTATAAAATATTTCCGGATTGGCGTGATGAGGTAAATAAATAAACTTTTTATTAACACTATTCTCATATAATTTAATATACTTCTCCCAGTCATTGCGGTGATGACATACAATAAGATTGCTACCTGAATCATCAATCTCTTTTCGTGTCCATTGATCATCCCACATTTCGTTGTATCGAATACACTTTGGTATTCCACTATTCTTTATAGAATATTCCAATGGTTTATACCAAATAATAAAATCAGGTTTGAAAATATCTACCTGGTGGTCAATACTTTTTGTTGGAATATAGTTTGACCATCCTTTACCAGTAAAAAACATCGCAACATTAGGATGCCTTGCTAACTCAATAATTGCCCAAAAACGAACGCGCGACATTTTTTTAATGAAATACTCCATTTTACATACATACACAATCCGGAATTTATTAGTTTCAGGAACAGTCCTATGTTTCAAAAAATCGATATATTCTGGAGCAATTTCCTCTAGTAATTTTTCCAAATATAAATTCACTTCCGCCTTATTTGTCCAATCTTCATTGCAAATCATTATCCCTAACCAACAAATTTTTCCACTGTTTTTTTCGCAAATTCTACTTCACCTATTTCCTCCAAAAAAGGCATTATATTATACTTTTCCCATTCTTCTTTATAAAGTCCATTTCTAAACCAGGGCTTATAAACTCCAGACCAATCCAATATTTCGGCTTCATTTATATCCTCCTTTGTCCATTCTTTTCTTTTACTACCTAAATCCGGCAATGTTCGAATAATTGGGTAAATATCCTGCATTTTTCCGTAAAATACAATATTTTGCAGGCTCATAGTGAATAATTTATATATTCCATTCTCTGTCTGATTATGTTGCTTTATAATATGGACAACTTTTGCATAAACATCACGCCAAATCTGACAATCTGTAAAAATTGGAGCACCATAATATGCATATTCTTCCAGATTTATTTTATTTTTATTTGCATAGTCCTCATTTATAAGTGCCCCTATTTTTAAAACTAATGACCGCTTATTATCATTATTTTTCTTGTCCGCTTTAAGACAATATATTTTATCTGTTATATCTAATTCTATCAATTTATTTACGTCCATTTTGCATATACTGTCTGAATCTAAATATAGTAATTTTGGATAGGAGAATACCTCTCCAATCATTAGTCTAGAAAAATTGCCCATATTTAATAGATGATTTCCACCATCATAGCATTTTGAATTTAAAATTTCACTATCTAATATTAATTTATCTATTAAAACAATTGAATAGTCAAATGATTGAATAGATAATTCTGCCATCATATTCTGTAAATAATTTGCATCTTGAATTGGAATAATAAAATTAAAATGTATTCCTTCTAATTTACCACCACTGTTTTTAATAACAGAATTTAATGATGCAAACATTGGAGTAAAATATGCTCGATCAGCTGAATATAATATATTAAGTTTATCATTTGTTAATCTATATTTATCTTTACTGGAAAAAGGTTTGCATTCAAAAATATCTATAATTATCTTCTTTTTTTCTGTAGTTGTAAAAAGATAGATTGTCTGTTTTTCCAAAAAAGCATTAATATAATATATTTTTCCGGGAATAATTCGAATCCATTGTTCTCCTATTTTTAAATATATAGCTTCTATATTTGATGATATTTTTAAACAAATGCTATATGAACCAGAATCTTGAATTTCTCCAATTTTAGTCTTTTTCTGGAATAAAATACTCAAAAATATTTCATTATATTTCGAAATTTGTTTATTTAATTCGAAAAATCTGGAATATTTATCGACATTGGATTTGTATTCCATATAATTTTTACGAATCATAACTAATTTTTCAATTAATTCTTCCAAACTGGAGTAAGGTTCCCCTATTTTTTTAGGAAATAATTCACAGAGTTCTCTTGCACCTCCTTCATGCTTTCTATACAAAATAGGTAATCCACATGAAATAGCCTCTATAACATGATTGGGACAAGAATCAAAGATGGAATCCGTAATATAAATATGACATTCTCGGATTGCATTGGATAATTCTAGCCCAACGTATGGACCAGTAATAGGAACTTCTTTGAACATTTCCGGCACATTTTTACCTATAAACACAAATTCGTAATTATCAGTTCTTTTCAAATAACTCCACAAATCATAATACATTTGATAACCTTTATTTATATTATCACTCCAATGATGCGTAACTACGCGAATTTTTTGAGGCTTTATGTAACCTTGTGGGTAAAATATTTTTGTATCACAACCATTATAAATTACTGCTGATTTTTCTACATTAATAATTCTTTTATAATGATTTTTAATAAATTGACTATTGAATATATAAAAATCTATCTCACTATAATTTTTTACAATTGCTTTTTCTCTTGATCGCCTAGTAGGTAAATTTGGACGTGTTATATCACAGTCATTTACTCTTACGACTACTTTTCCATGTTTATTTTGTATATTACGATGATGAATGACTTCTTCTAAACTATATTTTTTAAATTTATTGTCCTTAAAAGGATCAATTATTAGATATAAATTTATAGGATTTTGAAGTTCATATGTTATTCTGAAATTATTATATTTATTCTGAAAATACTTTTGAATATAATATGTTGTAATATTTCCTCCACCATATGCTTTTGTGTTATCTGGCTTAAAATTTATAAA
>Ga0194123_10003317_pt1 | contig 19503 bp, 19 predicted proteins | sample TA2MahsurfametaG_5_FD_155479 | JGI IMG/M metagenome (GOLD analysis project Ga0194123, IMG submission 155479) | Freshwater microbial communities from Lake Tanganyika, Tanzania - TA2015023 Mahale A surface | ecosystem: Environmental > Aquatic > Freshwater > Lake | place: Tanzania: Lake Tanganyika... | reverse complement strand
TTGCCGCTGCAAGCATTTTTCACTTCACCGAACAAACTCCAGCAGAGGCAAAGGCTGCGATGGCACGTGCTGGAATTCCTGTGCGAGATGCATTCCGGGAATGAGTTAATTTGTGAAGATCGTCTTCCGTACTGATGCATCCCTAAAAATTGGCACTGGCCATGTCATGAGGTGCCTGGGGTTAGCTCGCGCTTTGCGTGTTCGCGGCGCTCAATGCCATTTTATCTGCCGTGAGCATATCGGGAATTTAATTGAACGGATTTTTCAGGAAGGGTTTGAGGTAATCTCCTTGCCCCTTCCACATCAAAGTAAACCCAACCCTGTACTAAGCGATGAATCGATATTGGCTCATGCTCATTGGTTAGGAACCGATTGGCAGACTGATGCGGACCAGACAGTTGCCACGCTACGGGATCATGGTGCAGATTGGCTAATCGTCGATCACTACGCCCTCGATCATCGCTGGGAATCGCAACTGCGACCCTTCTGCCGAAAAATCATGGCAATTGATGATTTGGCAGATCGCCGCCATGACTGTGATCTTTTGCTTGACCAGAACTTGGTCGGCAATCAGGCGCATCGTTACGATGGTCTTTTGCCTGCGCGCTGTGCGCGTCTACTGGGACCGCAGTATGCACTTTTACAGCCGCCCTATGCTGAACTCCATCCGCGAACCCCACCCCGTTTGGGTCCGGTACGCCGGATCCTCGCGTATTTCGGTGGCGCCGATAATCAAAATCTTACTGGTTCCGCAATTGCCGCTTTCTTGAGGCTAAATCGGGCGGATATCACATTAGACGTAGTGATCAACCCAGAAACTCCTCATGCGGAAACGCTGCGGACCGAGTCGCGGTCCCATGCCAACATTGCCCTACACGAAGGGATGCCAAGTTTAGCTCATCTAATGGTTCAGGCTGATTTGGCCGTCGGCGCAGCAGGCGCTACTTCTTGGGAACGCTGCTGTCTTGGCTTGCCAGCTTTGGTGGTGACGCTGGCGGACAATCAAGTCCCAATCGCTGAGGAGTTGCATCGTTTAGGTGTGGTGAGATGGCTTGGGAATGTCAACTCGGTGTCTGTGTCGGCGTTGAGCAACGCCTTGCTTGAAGTGTGTTTGGACGACGGTTCCTTGTCCGAATGGTCAACCCGATGTCGCGCCACGGTAGATGGTCGAGGTATCGGGCGAGTGTCTGAAATTTTATTGTTGAATTCGACAACTCCGCTAAACGCTCGACCAGCGTGTTTGGATGACGAGATGCTTCTGTTGCAGTGGGCTAATGACCCGCTTGTCCGAGATAATGCATTTTGCGCCAAAACTATTGATGAACTTGATCATCGAACTTGGTACTACAGACGTCTTCGAAGTCCCGAGACCTGCCAAATTTATATCTTGGAGACAAAGCTCGGTACGCCAATCGGTCAGGTACGTTTCGAGTATTGTGATGGCGTTTATGAAATTGATTACAGTTTGGCCGCTATAGCTCGTGGCCGAGGCTTAGGCGCTCCGCTTCTCCGTACCGCCATGTTGGCATTTCGCCAATCACGAGAGGGTAGTTGGGTTTTCGGTCGGGTGAAGTCAGGTAATTTTGCTTCGCGGAAGGTTTTTGAAAGCTTGGGTTTTTCAGCGTCTGCCACTGAGGGGGGGCAGTTTGTCTACCGCAATTCGCTTTGATGCGAAGAGGACAGTAATCCATTGGCTTCCAATTTTCGCTGGTTTCAGGTCACTTCAAGTACGGGGTTAACACACTCGTGTCGTTAGTCGTCATGGAAAATCCGCATGCTTGAGTTCATCGCAGCGAGCAGTAAGCCTTGGCACCGCGAGAGTTTTGAAAGGACCTCAGCGAGTCGAGGAGGGCAGATTTGGCGATATGTCTCCACCAAGGAGGAGTTGGAGAAATCTTTAGAGGAAATATCCCCTCGCTATATTTTTTTTCTCCACTGGAACTGGATTGTTCCAAATAGCGTGTTGAGCGAAACCGAATGTGTCTGCTTTCATATGACCGATGTGCCGTACGGTCGTGGAGGCAGTCCGTTGCAGAACCTGATTCTGGAGGGAAAAACCGAAACGATGGTGACGGCGTTGCGTATGATCGACGAGCTTGATGCCGGGCCAGTATACGCGAAAAGACCACTGACATTAAATGGTCGCGCAGAGGAAATTTATTTACGTGCCGGCGAAGTTTGTTGGGAAATTATTGACTGGATTACAAAAAATGAGCCGAATCCGCAGCCCCAAGCAGGCGAGCCCACTATATTTCGTCGACGCAAGCCTGAGCAGAGTATTTTGCCCGATACGGGTTCCATTGAAAGTATTTACAATTTTATCCGAATGCTTGACGCACCGACCTACCCGCTGGCTTTCCTTGAGCATGGGGGGTTTCGCCTTGAGTTCTCCCATGCAGAGCTAGACAGCGACGAGATTTCAGCACGCGTAGTTATTCGTCATAGAAAAGGACTGGTTGATGAGTAAGCGAGTGCTAATTGTCGCAGCCCACTCTGACGATGAGGTGTTGGGGTGCGGCGGTACGATTGCGCGCCACATCGCCGAGGGCGATACGGTTGCAGTTGTGCTGATGGCTGATGGTGTGTCATCCCGTACCACCGTAGATGAAGAGTCGGCCATTCGTCGTAGCAACGCGGCGAAACAAGCCCATAGCATGCTGGGTATCGCCGAAACCTATTATCTAGGGCTTCCTGATAATAGGATGGACAGTCTGCCCTTACTAGAAATTATTCAGCGACTTGAATTTGTAATTCAACGCTCTGCTCCTGAGATTATCTATACTCACTTCCATGGTGATCTCAATATAGATCATCGCATCACTATTCAGGCTGTATCGACCGCTTGTCGCCCTCAACCTGGTCATTCTGTCAGGGAAATCTATGGCTTCGAGGTACTATCAAGCACTGAATGGGCAAACCCGGATACGGGACGGTTTGCACCGAACTTATATGTCGATATCACGCGATATTTCGATAAAAAAATCCACGCGCTTGAAGCTTACAAGGAAGAGATGCGACTTGCGCCCCATACTCGTAGCCTGAACCATGTCGAGACTCTCGCCCGTCACCGAGGGTACAGCGTCGGTACCGAATACGCCGAAGCTTTTATGATTTATCGGCTTCTTCGCTAAGTATTTTATTTAAAAGGATGCCGCCATGGCTTTTACGATTAACAGTCGCACCATCGGTCCCGATTACCCCCCCTATGTTATCGCCGAGCTTTCTGCCAACCACAATGGGTCCCTTGATCGCGCCTTAGCCACCATCGACGAAGCTAAGCGTTGCGGTGCCGATGCAGTGAAGCTTCAGACTTATTCCGCCGATACCATGACCATCGACTGCGATAGGCCAGATTTCATGATCAAGGGCGGACTGTGGGACGGTTACAAGCTGTACGATTTGTATAAATGGGCTGAGACTCCTTACGAGTGGCACCAAGCATTGTTCGATTATGCTCGGAGGCGCGGTATCACGGTGTTTTCTACTCCCTTCGATGAGTCGGCTGTCGATCTGTTGGAGAGCTTGAATACGCCTGCTTATAAAATTGCCTCGTTCGAGGTGTTGGACTTGCCATTGATACGCTACGTGGCCCGCACCGGGAAACCCATCATCATGTCTACCGGCATGGCGAGTGAAGTGGAAATCGACGAAGCTGTAACTACTGCGAGAGAGGCGGGCTGTCGAGATCTCGTATTGCTACACTGCATCAGCAGTTATCCCGCCCCCGTGGATCAGGTCAATTTAAGACAGATTCCTGAACTAACCAAACGATTCGATGTCCTGACGGGCTTATCCGATCACACTATGGGTACGACCGCATCAGTTGCAGCGGTGGCGTTGGGTGCCTGCGTAATTGAAAAACACTTCACGCTTAGTCGTGCAGACAAGGGGCCAGACAGCGAGTTCTCGCTGGAGCCGGTCGATCTTGAGCGGTTATGCGCAGACACGAGAGATGCATGGTTCGCCCTAGGTCGTCCTGGATTTAAACGCCAAGAGGCCGAAGAGGGCAGCAAAGTTTTTCGTCGATCGCTCTTTTTTGTGAGGGATCTTCCAGCAGGGCATGTCATCAGGCCAGATGACATCCGGCGTATACGTCCTGGCATGGGGCTCGCTCCTAAGTTCTTCGATGCGGTAGTTGGCAGGCGAGTGGTTAAAAACACGTCGGCTGGCACGCCAGTCGCCTGGGAAATATTGGATTAAACTTATACCGCAGCAGTTTGCTATGACCGTTACCTGTTGCGAGCCGTGAAATTGATTTACTATGATTCGGACGAAGCTTGGGTTTATGTCCGTGCGGTCGCCATCGAGGGAGGAGGGTCCAAGCATTCCGTGGATAGGCTAAGCCGACCGCAGAAAGGCCGAGTCAGTGATCAATGTCCGGTAAACCAGCCGCTGGCCAGAAGTGGTTCCGCTTTTTCGGACAGGTGGATAGAGGGAGTGACTGGCCTGCTCTGTAGGGCGAAGATATCGCCCATGACGAGGAGAGCAGCGCATGAGACGACCGAGACGGAACCACGGTGCTGCATTCAAGGCACGGGTGGCGCTAGAGGCTTTGCGGGGTGAGCAGACCCTCGCGGAGCTCGCCCAGAAGTACGATGTCCACGCGACGCAGATCGCTGCCTGGAAGAGCGAGCTCTTGCAGGGTGCAGCCGGAGTCTTTGAGGACGGACGAGCGAAAGGCGAGCAGAAGGTGGATCTGGATCGACTGCACGCCAAAATCGGCCAGCTCACGGTGGAAAACGATTTTTTAGAAACTGCGCTCACCAAAGCGGGCTTGCTGAGCGCAAGAAAATGATCGACCCGAACCACACGCTGTCGGTGACGCGACAAGCGAAGGTGTTGGGGATGTCCCGATCGACGGCGTATTACCGCCCCAAGGGGCGGTCTGAAGCCGACATCGCTTGGATGGCGCTGATTGACCGACTGCATCTCGATTATCCGTTTGCGGGCGCTCGGATGCTCCGAGATCTGCTGCGACAGAGGGGCTACGTCGGTATCGGACGACGACGGATCCGGCGTTTGATGCGAGTGATGGGGATCGAGGCTATTTACCGCAAGGAAAATACCAGTCAACCGCATCCTGCGCACCCGGTGTATCCGTATCTGCTGCGGAATAGGATCATTGACCGACCGAATCAGGTGTGGACGATGGACATCACGTACCTGCCGATGCGCCGAGGGTTCTTGTATCTCGTTGCGGTGATGGACTGGCACAGTCGCAAGATTCTCGCCTGGAAGCTCTCGAACACGATGCATGCGGAGTTCTGTGTGAGTGCTTTGCAGGAAGCCATCGCTAAATTCGGCGTCCCCGAAATCATGAACACCGATCAAGGCAGTCAATTTACGAGCCTCGAGTTCATCAGCGTCCTCAAGGCACACGGCATCGCCATCAGCATGGACGGCAAGGGATGTTGGCGCGATAACGTGTTCATTGAACGATTTTGGCGAACGGTGAAATACGAAGAGGTGTACCTGAAAGCCTATGAATGCACATCGGAGGCCAGAGCCAACCTGACGCGATATCTGGACTTCTACAACCGTACCCGGCCGCACTCGGCACTGGACGGTCAGACCCCGGATCAGGTTTACTTCGCATCAACATATCCGGCAGCCTTGGCTGCCTAAACCGCAGGACAGTCTTCATTAAATCCAATGAAAAACTGTCCGACGAAGCGGGACCACTTCTCACCCTGGCTATCTATTTTCGAAAAATTCTCTTCTTACCCACCCCATCATTAAAGGAATTCCAGTCTTGCGCATCGAAAAAGGTATCTGCGCTTCAGCCCTGAACACCGAGGTGGCGATATGAGGAGGATTGAAGTCAACCGAGTTAATAGCCAGTATCTGCCGGAGCAAATCAGCGATATATTTGAGCGTCACGGAATAGTTATCTTGAAAGACTATTTATCGACCGAGACAAGAGACGGTCTACGCGGTGCGCTTGAAGCCCGTTTAGCAGCGGCGAACGAGCGTCATGCTGTACTTAAATTTGATGCGTATCCCAAAGCTGATTTCTTGCTAGGAGACGTCCTTGCCGCCCGCGAACTCGCCGCTGTGGATTATTTGTTTTTTCGTGAAGAGCTTCTCGTAGTTCTCCGTAAATTAATGCGGTCCGAAACGTTGCTTTACTGGGGTGATTCCTCGATCCAATTCGGAGAGGCTGCGCGTGGGTTCCACAAAGATAACGTTGCCAGGTTGGATGGCAGTCACGATGATTGGCAAGGAAGCTACGGATTGGTTAGATGCGCATTCTATTTTCAGGACCATGTCCAGCACTCCGGCGGGCTAAAAGTACGACTGGGTTCGCACAATATTGCTACCCACCATGTTGGTGAGAAAAAAGATATCGCATCAGTTTACGGAGATTTAGTGATATGGAGTATGCGACTAACTCATAGTGGCAATAATCGAAAACTGAGATTGCTACCGAATGTTTCATTACACCCGCGCATTGAGATGATTGCCCCGAGCTGCTTGATATCGAAAGAGCAGATGCGTCGCATTTCAGCCTTTTGCGCGTTCGCTAGGCCGGGCAGCCATATAGACACGTATATCGCAAACATGAAACGTCGTGATGTCGACTACATGCCGTATTTCCGTCATGCCCGTAACGTCTCAGAGACGCAAACGATTCTCGCTGGATACAGTGTGAGATTTTTGCAGCCGGTGGAATCTTACGGCGAACTAGATCATTGAACAACGCACTTTCATCTGACTTTATGGAGGATTTGTTTTTTGAACAGGACGTGGAAATCTTGGGGATTGGCTATCGGCACGGCTTGTTACGTTCGTTTTTCGTTGTAGGGAGATCTCTATGTAGGGTGGATCACGTTACTCAAAGTCTTGATGCCTTTGACCAGCCTCTGGCTGGTGTGGGATTGGCGTTTTTCGCTAACGAACTTTCCGCCCTACAGAGGGCGCCACCTAGCGTGGGGATTAATAAAATTTTAAAATTGAATCCCCACAAGCTTGGTTCAGTCCGTCGGAAACTTGGCGCTTGGGGAACTCTGAAAGAATCCGTGCGCTTTGTGCGTCGCGCGTTGTCGCAAAAGGGAATCAGGTATCTCGGTAGACTTACTTATCCTCTGCTTGCATGGTTACTCTACTGTGCCTTGTGCAAGCTACTTGTGGGAAAGTCAAGAGTCACCTTGATTACCACCAATATGCAGCATCCTTTATCAATCGCCTGCGCGCGTGCAGCAGCCGATAGTGGTCAAACCTCAGTGTTTTTTGAGCATGCTACCACGCCGAGGATAGTTTTCCGCGATCGAGGGTATGCCAGATACTTCGTGCAATTTCCATATACGCGCCGAATGATGATCGAATTAGGGGCTATTCCAAATACGGTTTTTGCACTGCAAGGTGATGTCACGCTACAAAAAATCGAACGTCCAGCGAGCCTAACCACCGTCGGTATTTGTGTAAATGACTTAGACTCAATGGACGCTCTAGTCGATCTAACCGACGTGCTTTTGAATGCGGGGATTAAAGTGGTTGTACGTGTTCACGACGCTGACCGCAGAGTTAAAAGTATCGCTCAATGGGCTTCGCATAGGAACTTGAGCTACGAAAGCGCGAAAAACTCCCTCATTGCTACTTTTTTTCAACGGGTAGACTTTATCGTTGCAGGTAACTCCAACGTCCTCGCTGATGCACTCATCTACCGAAAGTTCGCTATATACTACTGGTCAGGTTCACCCGCGATTTTCGACTATTATGGTTTAGTTGCTAATTACAACTTGCCATATGCCACCGATAAGATCGGATTTAAAAAAGTGCTCAACGGGCTACAGTATGAGTAGTCCATGTTGAAATTTTTGGTGTTAAAAGGTTTTGCGCTCACCTTAAGTTCTACTCGCTCGCTGTTATTGGCAGCGCTTCTTGGTCCAGCGAGCTACGGGGTATTTGGAACACTGATAATCATTCAGCAATTTTTAGGGTACGCCGCGCTTGGGGTGAGGGAGGGAGTTCTTGTTACTCTTTTACAAAAATCTCACGTAAATACCGATCTATCGTGCGTTCATTCCAGCGCAATTCTATGGGGTGCGGGGGTTGGGGCGACGGTGGCACTGACTTTTTTAGTGCTTTATATTTTCGGAATACTGAATTTGAACTATCTCTTGGTCGGTGTGATCGCAATGCTGAGCATCCTTAATGATATATTAATTAACATTAACCGCGCAGTCGAGCAGTTACGTAAAATCGCTCTTTTGGAATTGCTATACAACTTACCGCCGATAATAATATTACTGCTGATGTGGAAATCAGTTAATGTTACGGTAGCGCTTATGGCACTTGTGGGAGGTCTCTTTCTCAGTGTTGGCTGGTATTTGCTCACACTCAATCTTTGGCGCCACTGGCATCCCAATCGAGTTACAGTCAGACGTTTGTTGACGATTGGTTTGCCACTAGCCCTTTTGTCAGGCTTGATACTTTTGGTCAACTCGTCGTACGTATTGCTCGCGAACTACATGCTGGATCAAACGGCGATAGGCAAGGTGGTTTTCGCTGCCAACGTCTGCGCTCTTGGGATGTTCGCGCTCAACACTGTAGCGTGGGCCAACACGAACCGGTCTATGCGTACGTTTTATGTTGCGGGTAATTCAGAACGGGAACTTGTTTTTGCAGGGCGACTACGGCAGGCCTTTAGAGTGAGTATCATCATTCTAGTTCTCGTAATACTGGCAGGCAGTTGGGTCTTGCCAGTAGTATTACCGGCTTATGTTGGTGCAGACGAGTTCATCCTGTATTTCTGTTTGGCCCAGAGTTATAGCGTTATTCTGTTCGATGAAATCAACTACCTTTCCGTCAGTAATCGTTCATGGCAGTTAGTTGCCGTATATACTCTACTGTTGCTCGCGATGCTTGCCCCCGCGCTGCTAGTCCCCGCGGTTGCCTTTGAAACATTGATTAAGTTCGGCATTGCGGCGTACTGCGTACTGGGGTTGATCCTGACCCAGCATTGCCGAGTGCTTGGAGGTACGCAACGAGTTGACGGCCGCGCTAAGTTCGTTTTTGTTTTGTTCCCACTGGTAGTGGTGGTTCTCTATACGTTAGTTGGTCCAGTTGCGGTTATGCTTGCCTGTGTCGTTTTTGCAGTGATTCCCGTGGCTGCACTGTTTAAAGGGTTTTTTTCGCGTAATTACGCTTGATCTTGTTGCTGTTAGTACCGAGGTTTTGATTCGTTTGAGTGTGCAAGCCGAAACGGCTGCGTAACCTTTTGGCTTTGCGCTCTACAGGGTAATGGAAAGGCGAGAGAGTGAAATATCGCATCAAAAGTGTTCTGAGAGGCTGCATTCAACGGGTAGGGTTCGATGTAACTCATCACATTCCTTTGGCGCGAGCGCTAAAAGCGAACGGAATCACCGCTGTCTTCGACATTGGTGCCAACAAGGGGCAATTCGGAAGCGAGCTACGACGAGATGGGTATCGCGGAAAGATCGTATCGTTCGAGCCGATGGTTGCAGCTCATGCCGTCCTCTCGAGGCGTGCACGTGGCGATAAGTTGTGGCATATACATGAACGCTGCGCGATCGGAGCGCATGATGATTCGACAATGATCAACGTTTCGAAAAACTCTGGCTCAAGCTCGATTCTTCCAATATTGGCTGAACATACATCTAATGCGCCGGACAGCGTGTATATTTATAAGGAAGCGGTGCAACAGATTCGCCTTGACAACGTGTTTCGGAAGTATGTGGATCCTCAGGAACGTTTCTTTTTAAAGATAGACACTCAGGGTTATGAAAAAGAGGTTATGGACGGAGCGACCGAAGCGCTCAAATCGGTGACTGGCTTGCAGATGGAAATTAGTTTTTTTGAATTGTATGAGAATCAGCCAAACTATAAATTCTTTCTAGATTGGGCTGAGGCAAACGATTTTTATATCTGGTCGATCCACGACGGGTTTAGCAACTTGGTTGTCAGCAAGACACTGCAAGCGGATATCTGTTTCTTCCGAAAATGATTACTTTCGACGGAGTTATTTTCAACTCTAGAAATAATCTGGGCGGCGTCAATGTCTATTTTCGTGAACTTCTCCGGCGGGCTGCGCTGGCAGAGCAAATTCAAGTAATCGTATACGACAACAACATCAAACCGTCGGATTTGCAGATAGCCCCTGAGCAATTGGACTTGCGGCGGGAGCGGCTTTTCGAGCGCTATCGATCGTTATCGAACGTGTCTGATGGGCTTCTCCATTCAAGTTATTACCGGACATCGCGTCAGCCAGGGGTTCTTAATGTTGTTACGGTTTATGACTTCACTTACGAAAGATTCACTTCAGGCATCCGTACCCCAATCCATTCTTGGCAGAAACGCGATGCGATCATGCATTCAGATGCAGCGATATGCATATCTCAAAATACTCAGCGAGATCTTCTAAAATACGTGCCCGAATATCCTGAGGAGAAGATATTCATAACTCATTTGGCGGCAAGTGAGCATTTTAAGCCGGTTGTGGTTATGGCGCCTACTGTTACCACCCAACCGTACGTGTTGTTCGTCGGGGGACGCGCTGGTTACAAAAACTTCTCCACCGCAGTTGAAGCGGTGAGTTTAATCGATGACATTGCCCTTATCTGCGTCGGTGGAGGGGAGATTACGCCGCAAGAGCGAGCGCTGTTGGATGGGGCGCTTTTGGGTAGATATTTCCATGTTGGACCGGTCGAGACTGCGCAACTTAACGAATTGTATAATTTAGCCGTTTGCCTCCTATATCCGTCGGTATATGAAGGTTTTGGTATACCGCCGTTAGAAGCGATGCAGGCCGGGTGTCCTGTCGTCGCTCTTAATTGTTCTTCAATTCCCGAAGTGATAGGAGAAGCCGGAATTCTCGTGGATGAGCCTGATCCGCAGCTAATAGCGGCCGTGATTAACGAGTGTAGGAGTGCTGATCGCCGCCTACAAATGCGCATTCTTGGCTTCAAACAAGCAGCAAAGTTTTCGTGGGACAAGACATTCAACGAGACGCTATCAATCTATCGCCAGTTACTTAAGAGTTCATGAGCTTGAATTTTCTAACTTTGCTGCTCATTTCCCCTGCAGCGTTAATCTGCGGTTACTTAATCGCCACTGATCATATATTGTCGGTACTGGCAATACTTATTACGGTGGTATCTGCTATTCCGCTATTGCTGGCGAAAAGGCCAGACTTCTTCGCCCCTTGGACTTACCTGTTCTATTTCGTGTTACTGAATGTGTTAATAAGGTTGGTGCTTATTGACTTCGAGGTCAACGGAGATGCTACTGACATCAATGGGATTTTTTATTTAGACAAGCCTCGTGAGTTCATGGTCGAGTCTGCGGCGATCTTATTGCTTGGATTTATCTTCCTGACTGTAGGATACCTCGGAATCAGGAGCAGGCCCTTGCCGCTTTCACATCGCATTTTTCGCATTAATACTTATAATGCAAACCGCATGAGGTGGTCTGTCGTATTGATGCTTGGGGTGTCACTGTCCGCCTTTATTGCTTTCGTCTGGCTCACATTCACGAGCGCCGGCGAATTTGCCGTTGAGTTGTTGTCGCAGCATCGTGGTTTATCCGAAGAGATCGGCGAGTATAAAGCCTACGGGTACCTGCGGTTGCTCATCGGTTTTTCTAGTATCGTGGTCTATCTTAGCTATATCCAACTGAAAGACAGCGACAAAGATCGAGCCTTTTATCGAGCGGCGTTCGCAATAGGAATTATGTTGTCCAGTTCTATGGCTTTTTACAGCCAGAGTCGTGCAGCACTGATTTTTATTTTCTTTAACCTCATATTCATTAGCTACTACATGGGGGGTCGTCGCGTTCCCTGGAAGGCAGTTGCTGTCGCTTTACCAGCGGCTATCGTCTTGTTTTATACTACTTCAGCATTTCGGGGCGGCAGTGGCGTGACTCTGGATTCGAGAGTTACCCCAATGGCGGTTATTTCGCCGATTATCCTGAATAATGGGGGCATTGATGCCAGCAAGACGGGCCACGTGATCGATTACATCGATGCCACGCAGGAGTACAAATTGGGCTCGACGCTCGTTCAATTTGTCGTCGCTATAGTGCCGCGACAGGCGTGGGCGAATAAGCCGGTGAACATTGATACGTTTATAGGCGAGAAAATTTACGGTGCAGAAACTTTTGGTGCGTCGGCGGTACCACCGGGTTTCCTCGCCGAGATGTATATGAATTTTTGGTATGCGGGTATTGTATTTGGGTGCCTGTTGCTCGGTGGAGCGATGAAAAAAATCCAGAATGCGCTTGCGGCGAACATGGATAGTCGGAATTTTATACTATTGTACGTAGTGGCCTTGCAGCCTTTCGGTATGAGCGTTTTGGGCAGCAGTTTTTCGTCCGCGATGATGGGGTCGATGATGTCCGGCATTGCGTTGTTGCTGGTGTTACATTTCGTGACGGTCAAGAGCGTTTCGGTTAGACTCAGAACGGAGCCCGTTTCGGCGGCTGTGGCCGAACCGTCCTGACTGGCGCGTGTCTGAGCGGACGTTAAGATTTTTCTCCGAAGAATTATGAAAATAACCATTATTAGCGCTCACGAGGGCGCTGCGACTTGGGTAAGGCTGTTTCGGTTCATTGATGAGACGACGAGATATGATATTCGGTCGTTCCATCAGTACGATGACAACGGTTATCGATCTGCTCGGTCAGCCTGGAAAAGATTTGTTTTAAGGATAGAGACGTTTGCGATATTTCCTCTCCGCTTCATGCTGCATTCAGAGAGGATTTCCAAAGAGTCCGACTTGCTACTTGTCGTAACCAGCCCGTTTTTCATGCCTGCGCTGGCCTCGGTAGTAACTAAAAGAAAAAATATAAAAATTATCTCGCTGATGAATGACATTTACCCGGAGGCGTTAGTGGCCAAGGGCATGGTGAGGCGAGGTGGAGCTGTTGAGCGTTTTATAAAGAAAGCGTTTTCGAGCGCCTTTTTAAAGATGGAATCAGTGGTTTTTATCACTGACCATCACAGAGTACTTGTATCAAGGGGTGTCGGAGTTCCTTTTAAATCTGTAGTTATCCCTGTCTCTGCGTATTCCGATCCTTTCCAAAACACGCCGCCAAGCTCTGTCGAAGGGTCTATCCAAATTACTTATTGCGGAACCTTAGGCCTGATGCACGACACCGCAACTTTTTTCGAGTGGTTTGATTCTGTTGACGATCGCGAGAATCTCCGCTTCGTTTTTCATACCAGTGGTACTTGCAAACAAAAATTTGAAGCTGAGGTGCGAATGCGAACTGAAAAACGCCAGTTTCGTCCGAAGGTTTTGCTCGGAGATGCGCTCAAGGAAGCAGAATGGGTCGTACTGATGAGAGCGTCGCAGGTTGGACTAGTTTTTCAAGATAAAGATTCCGCCGACGTGATTTTCCCAAGCAAGGTAGCAAGTATTTTGGCGTCCGGCCAGGCTGTGTTGGTGGTCGCAGACCGGAGCTCTGAGCTCGCGCGCTTAATTGCTGACCACGATTGTGGTTGGGTTGTCCAGCCGAACGATATAGAGAATTTTTCTCGTTGTATCGCCGCATTGTTGCAGCCCGATGTTTTACTGAGGAAGCGTAACAACGCTTTTGTACTCGGACAGAAATTTTTCGGCAAAGATGCCGTGGCCGCGCAATGGGTTCAGTTGTTCGATAGCGTTTTGCTCGATGCTGCGTAGCTCGATGCTGCTTAGATAGGGATGAGACATGAATGAGATATTGTTTTTCCGTATTCAGAAAGATGTAGTACGTCGGGCGGACAAAACGTTACCAACTGTGTTTTCAGGTAGCATGGAAGTGTGGGTTCCTACCTTAAAGCAATTGAGGCCGAAGGGATTCAGGTGGGTTCCATTCGGTGTGTGGTGGATGTTTCACTATGCGAATATATTTAAGAGTCGAGCATACAAGATCTATATTCTCCGAATGTCCGGAAGAGTTGTTCATCGAAGTTGCCTATTTCCCGCTTTCTTCAGATTCCCATTTATGTGTTCTGACGATTTGCAGATAGGAGACATCTGGACTGCGGAGAGCGAGCGGCGGAAAGGCCTTTCTGTAGTAGTACTCAATCACATTCTCAATGAAAACAAAAATAGAACAATTTGGTTTCTTTGCGAATCAGGAAATTCGGCATCTGTAAGGTTAGCACGTAGTGTCGGAATGGAGTTTTTTGGGCTCGGGCAGAGGACGACTCCCCTCGGGATCGGAGTGTTTGGGCGGTTTGTTGTTAATTCAGTTTGATTAGCACTCGCGTTTTTCTGATTTTCATTAAAGCGTTTCGGGATGAGAGAGAAGCGAACCCGACTCTATAACCTCCGTCGGCCCCACAGGTTTTCGGCATGAGGCCCTCCCGATATGGCGTATTGGTATCGCGGCCTGACCGGTGCAGACGACGCTGGGTGATTACAAATCAGTTGAAGTGTGGGGTAGACGGGACGATGTCGAGGGTGGATGTTTCAATGTCAGATTTAGAGGTGTGCGTAGTTTATGAGAGGGATACCGTTTTTTAACTATTCTGCGCTTTACGCTGAACGGGCCGAGGTCTATGACGCCACGGTGCAGGGTGTGCTGCGGCGCGGCGGATACATCATGCAGAAGGAACTGGCTGAATTCGAGGCTGACCTCGCCGCGTATCTTGGTTGCAAACACGCAATTGGCGTGGCTGACGGCACCGCTGCTCTGATCTTCGCTTTGCGGGTTGCGGGTATCGGACATGGAGACGAAGTCATTGTCTCCTCCCACACGTTCGTAGCGACGGCGGCGGCGGTGCATCATGTCGGTGCACAGCCTGTGGTTTGCGATTGTCTTCCCGACAGCATGATGGATCCCGACAGCGCTGAGCGGATGATCACGCCGCGCACCAAGGCCATCATGCCCACGCAGCTGAACGGTCGCACCTGCGATATGGACCGACTCATGGATATTTGCGCCCGGCACGGACTGGAGATGGTGGAAGACAGCTGCCAGGCGATGGGCGCGCGGTTCAAAGGCAGACCTGCGGGTCTGTTCGGCAAGGCCGGTTCGTACAGCTTCTATCCCGCCAAGACGCTCGGCAGCTTCGGCGACGGCGGTGCGGTCGTCACCGACAGCGACGAAGCTGCGGTGCTGATCCGGCAGTTGCGTGACCACGGACGCAACGCCCAAGGCAAGGTTACCGTTTGGGGCCACAACGGCCGGCTCGATAATCTCCAGGCTGCGGTGCTAAACGTCAAGCTCGCGCATTACGACGAGGCCATCGCGCGGCGGCGGGCGATAGCCTCACTTTATCAGCAGCGGCTCGGTGACTTGAGCAGCTTGCGTCTGCCTCCGCCACCCGATAGCGATTTACGCAGGTTCGATATATTCCAAAACTATGAGATTTGGGCCGACGATCGGGACGCGCTGCGACGGTTCTTAACTGACAGTGGTATTGGGACAAACCTCCAGTGGGGCGGCTGGATGCTGCACCAGTTGGACGACCTCGGGATGCGCAGCGACGCGCCGTTCGCCGAGATCTTCTCCAAGCATTTCCTGATGCTGCCGCTGCACCACATGCTGTCGGACGAGGACGTCCACCACGTCTGCGACACCATCCGGCGGTTCTGCACCTCGAAGGAGGCCTGACAGATGTCCGAAAAGATTAATGTCTCGGGTGGCCTGCGCACCGGGGCCGAAGCGCTCGAGGGCTCGCGCAACCGGGCGCTGTTCGAGGCGAACCCGTCATCTTGGGAGACCAAGATGGAGAATTTCCCGAAGTACGTCCGTCGCCAGAATCTGACACGGTTCCTCGCCCTCTACGAAATCTTCAAGCGGATACTGCCGGTGAAGGGCTCAATCGTGGAGTGCGGCGTCAACCACGGCTTCGGCCTGATGAGCTGGGCCAAGTTCTCGGCCATCATGGAACCGGTCAACCTGACGCGGCGTATCTACGGCTTCGACACCTTTCAAGGTTTCCCGGACGTGGGCGACAAGGACCGCTCCGTCAGCTCTATGCACGTCAAGCAAGGCGACCTTAAGGCCGAGGTGTACGACGAGCTGACGCAGCTGGTGGACATCTACGACAGCACGCGCTTCATTGGCCATGTGAACAAGGTCAAGCTGGTCCGCGGCGATGCCACCAAGACCATCCCGCAGTTCGTGCAGGACAACCCGCACGTAATGGTGTCGCTGCTATTTATGGATTTTGACCTCTACGAACCGACCAAGGTCGCCCTGGACACCTTCCTGCCCCGCATGCCGAAGAGTGCCGTGCTCGCTTTCGACCAGCTCGACAATCCGTTGTGGCCGGGCGAGACCTTGGCGATGCTCGAAGCGCACTTGCGGCGGCCGTTGCGAATAGAGCGGGTGGAGTTCGACCCGTACATTGGCTTCGCAGTGCTCGACTGAGAGGCCAAGCACATGACGATCTCTGTCTCGTTGGAAAGTGAGCCGGACTTCGACGCGGTCCGTGACGTCGCCCACAGAGTGCGCAGGCACGTGCTCGACATGACGAGCCGCGGCAAGAGCTCGCATGTCGGATCGGCATTGTCGATGGTCGACATCGTGACCGTGCTCTATGGTCACGTGATGCGCTACGACTCCGCGCAACCGAGGGCCGCCGACCGCGACCGATTCATCCTATCGAAGGGGCACGCCGGCGCTGCAGTGTACGCGACCCTCGCCGAGTTTGGTTTTTTCGGTAAGGACCGCCTAGAGGACCATTACCAGAACGGTTCGGTGTTCTCCGGCCATGTCAGCCACAAGGGCGTCCCCGGAGTCGAACTTTCCACCGGATCGTTGGGCCACGGGCTCGGGGTTGCGGCCGGGATGGCCATGGCCGCCATGCGCCAGCGGCGAGGACACCGCGTGTACGCCCTGCTCTCCGACGGCGAGTGCGACGAGGGATCTAATTGGGAAGCGATACTATTTGCCGCTCACCACAGGCTGCGGAACCTGACGGTGGCTATCGACTACAATAAAATCCAGTCGCTCGCGCCTGTCGCCGAGACGCTCGCTCTAGAGCCTTTCGCCGATAAATGGCGCGCATTCGGCTGGCATGTTGAGGAGTGCGACGGACACGATCATGTGGCCTTGCTAGCGGCGTTCCGCGCGGCGGACGCCACCTCGGGTCCGGCGGTAGTTATCTGCCACACCACGAAAGGAAAGGGCGTGCGCTTCATGGAGAACTCCGTGCTCTGGCACTACCGTAACGCGCAAGGACAGGAGTACGACGCAGCTGCCGCGGAGCTTGAGAGGTTTGCGGCCGCCGATAACAAGGGGCATCCCCATGCGTGACGGTTTTCTTAGGGAGTTGGGCCGTCAAGCCGCGGCGGACCCGGCCGTGATGCTGATCACCGGCGATCTCGGGTTCGGTGTGCTGACGGATTTCTCCAAACGGTTCCCGGACCAGTTCATCAACGCCGGCGTCGCGGAGCAGAATATGACCGCGATGGCCTGCGGCATGGCGATGGAAGGCTACCGAGTTTTCACCTACTCGATTGCTAACTTCACGACGCTGCGTTGCCTCGAGCAGATCCGTAACGACGTCTGCTACCACGACGCGGATGTGACGGTAGTGTCGATCGGCGGCGGATTCTCTTACGGACAGCTCGGGGTGTCGCACTTCGCGACCGAGGACCTCGCAATCCTTCGCGCGCTGCCCAACATGACGGTTATTGCGCCGAGCGAGCCTTGGGAAGCCGAGGAGTTGACGCGGCGGCTGCCCGACATCCCCGGCCCTAAGTATCTCCGCATCGACAAGGGTGCCGCCGGGTTGCCGGCCGATCCGGACGCCGTGCGGTTGGGCAAGGCGCGCCGGGTTCGCGAGGGTGCCGATGCCACCGTCATCTGCATCGGTGCGATCCTCGCCGAAGCGCTTGAGGCGGCCGCGCGGCTCGCACGCGACGGCATCCAGTTGCGCCTCGTCAGCGTACATACGCTCAAACCGCTCGATGCAGCCGAGATCATCTGCGCGGCGCGCGAGACGGGCGGCATCGTCACGTTAGAGGAGCATTCCATAGTGGGCGGTCTCGGCGGAGCGGTGGCCGAGACCCTGCTCGAGGCGGGATGCGCGCCTGGGTTCTTCCGGCGCATGGGTCTGCAGGACATATACCCGAGCAAGGTAGGCGACCAAAACTTCCTGCGGGCGGAGTACGGCATGGACGCTGCCGCCGTCGTCACCACCATCCGGAAGTCGCTGCGCCGTGAAGATTGATCCCCGTCGCGTCGAGGAGCGCAACTCATATCCTCTCAAACGCATGTTCGACATCTGTGTCGCGGTCATCGCGCTCACGGTCACGGGCCCGATCCTGTTGGTCTCGATGCTGCTGGTCTGGCGGCAGGACCGGCACTCGCCGTTCTATATGGCCCGCCGGGTTGCGCGCGGCGGCGGCGATTTCACGATGATCAAGATCCGTTCGATGATCGTCCGAGCCGAGAGCACGGGCGTTAACTCGACGTGCGTCCACGACAACCGGATTACGCCGGTGGGGCGTTTTATCCGGCGTTTCAAGATCGACGAGCTGTCGCAGTTCATCAACGTGCTGAAGGGCGACATGTCCGTGGTCGGGCCGCGTCCGAACACCTGGGCATGGGGGGTCGAGCTTTATACGATGGTCGAGTCGAAAACATTATCCGTTCGGCCGGGCATAACTGACCTCGCATCAATAGTTTTCTCGGACGAGGGCGAGATCCTTAACGGCGCGGAGCATCCCGACCTCCTTTATAACCAGATTATCCGCCCGTGGAAGAGCCGGCTCGCGCTGTGGTACATCGCGAATATGTCGCTCTTCCTAGATATCCGCATCTGCTGGCTCACGGCAGTTGCGATTTTCGACAAGCGACGTGCTGTGTCAGGCGTCGTCCGTCTGTTGGAGTGCTCGCGAGCGGATGAGATGCTGATTGCCGTATGTCGCCGCGACTTACCGCCGCCGCCGTCTCCGCCTCCCGGCGCGGACCGGATCGAGACCGGATTTGTGAAATAGTATCGATGCAAACTTGTTCTCTGCCCCAACTGAACCGGTTCGGGGTTCATGCGAGGTGTTGAGGGATTAGTAGATGAAAATGCTTACTCGACTTGATCCGGGGAAGTCTAGTTACAGGCTAACTGTTCTCGCGCCCTAATCTACTCTGTCGTCTAAAAGATTTATTGATAGCGCTTGAGCGCGGGCGATTTCCTCAGCCGAAAGTTCGCTAGCCAGCCGCGCCTTTATTATCTCCGCTTCTTCATTTGGAGCGCTAGCCGCGATGTTTGCCCAAGCATAGGCCCGAACGGTATCCGGGGCGTTGTCAATTCCTTTCTCCAATAAAATCGCCGAATTAATCAGGGCTTTTTGACTTCCTCTACGAGCAGCTGCTTCAAATAATCGGAGAGCCGCATCTTTGTCGGGCGATACACCTTCACCATTATCCAGCATGACTCCGAGGTTATTCATCGCCTCAGGGTACTTACTCGCAGCGGCCTTCCTAAACCAGAACAACGCTATGCCTAAATTTTTGGGCACACCTTTCCCTGCTCGGTAAAGTAGCCCGAGGTTATTTTGGGCAGCGGCCACACCCTGATTCGCGGCGATTTCGAACAGCTCA
>Ga0194123_10003316_pt1 | contig 19508 bp, 20 predicted proteins | sample TA2MahsurfametaG_5_FD_155479 | JGI IMG/M metagenome (GOLD analysis project Ga0194123, IMG submission 155479) | Freshwater microbial communities from Lake Tanganyika, Tanzania - TA2015023 Mahale A surface | ecosystem: Environmental > Aquatic > Freshwater > Lake | place: Tanzania: Lake Tanganyika... | reverse complement strand
CACTTCGGCGTGGGACGGGGTCACATCGAACTGCACGGCACGCACGCTGAACAGGTAGACCACGATGGCGGCTGCCATCAGCAGGGTCGCAGTGATGAGAATGCCCGGCCACGGCAACTGCGGCCAGCGCAGGCCGCTCAGCATCCCGGGGGGGCGGAATACGACCGGCTCGAGGGTGTCGCGGCGCGCCGCCGCGGACGTGTCATCACTGCGTGGCACGCGCACTCATCTCCCGAAGGGCAAAGCTTCCAGACATTGAATCTCGATGGGCGGAGGCGAACCGGTCGCCTCCACAGTGAATACCACGCGTGCGTCGCGGTAGCCGGGTCGGCTGCCGAGCGCAGTATAGCGTCCCGGCGGGAGCGGGATTTCGCGTCGGGTGAACTGCCCCAGCGTACCGTTGCCCACCAGCACGACTTCTGTCGCGCCATCCGACCGCAGGGTCACCGGCACCCGGGTGCGCGCGGCGGTGAGGGCTGTCTGCAAGGCGGTGATCTGTCGCTGCAGACGTGGCCCCGGTGCGCGTACAGCGCGTGCCTCGCGGAGCATCGCCTCCACTTCGCGCTGCACGCCGGGGTCCGTCAAGCGTGCAGGCTCGCGCAAGCCCGTTTCGAGTCGACGATCGAGCGCCGCGCGCTGGCGCGCGGCCGTGGCACCCTCTTGTGCAGACGGCAGGGTGGCGTCGATCGACAGGGCATCACGGTAGCGTTGCTCCGTGCCGGTCCAGTCCTCCGCGCGGGCAGCACGTGCGGCCGCCGCGAGTGCTGCCTCCAGGCGGGCCGCAGTGGCGCGGGCTGCAGTCTGAGCCAAAGCGTTGGCAGCCTCGGGGGCATCGGGACGAAGTTTTGCTGCCGCCTCGAACGCATTTCTTGCCCGCTGGAAATCGCCTTTCTGCAGTGCTGCATAGCCTTCTGACATGCGCTCCGCGAAGGCTTGCCCGATGCGTGCCTGCGCCAGTCTCGCAAGACCCTGGCTGGCTTCCGATGCCTGTGGGTCGAGTTCGAGCGCAGAGCGCCAAGCACGCTCGGCCTGGCGTGACTCGCCCATGCGCTCGTAGCCCTGCGCTTCGCCGAGCAACGCCACCACGCGATCGCGGTTGCGGGCGCGCTGCTGCCCGAGCCGCGCCGCCGCATTGTCCGGCGCCAACGACAGTGCACGGGTGAAGGCTTGCTCCGCAGCCCCGGCTTCCCCACTGCGCAGGGCCCGCTCACCCTCGTCGAGCAGATCCTCGATGATCGCGGGAAGGCGCGAAGCCACTTCTTCCAAGCGCTGGCGAGCCGCCGCGTATTCACGCTGTGCCGCGCTGTACCGCTGGGCACGATAGGCTTCTTCTCCCTTGGCAAGCAGAGTTTCAATTTCGACAAGCCCTGCTGTGTCCCAGTCGGCCACGCCGCGCGCGCGCAAGGCATCGAGCTCGTCCATGAGTGCTGCCAGCATCTCTTGGGCAGCCTCGCGTGCACCCTCCGGCTCGGGTAGCAGCCTCGATTCCCGGGCTTTGGTGGAAGGGATGTCAGGCCGGCTCTCCGCCTGTGGCGGGGGGGCTACGTCCGGCGCGGGCACGCGCACCCACGAGGGCAGGGCAAAAATCACCAGTGCGGCGAGCACGCCAAGGCCGAGCAGCAGGCCGAGACCGAGGCGTGACGGCAGTCCTTGGCTCAGCAGGGCAGAGGGCGCTCGGCGGGCACGTTCGGCGCGCGCCGGAGGCTCTTGCATCGATGGTGCCGCGTAGGCATCGCGGACCAGAGGTTCGGTCATGATGTCAGGGTTCTGGGGTTGCCAGGATCTCGAAGCGCGGCAGGCCTGCAGCCTCCGCGGATTCGTGTTGATAGAGCTCGGCCAGAATAGCACGCCACTGCGCGTACTGCTCATCCACGCTGCCGGCGAGGGTCACGGTGCGGTCGTTCAGGGTCACTTGACGTGACTTCATGTCCGTACCAAATGACGTTGCCAACTCTTCCAGGGCCGCTGAGTGGGTTTTGGCCTCACGGCTTTTTTCCACGCCTGTGCCGTACAGATAGGCGCCCCCTGCCGCGCCGGCGAGTCCGGCGGCGCTGGCCGATGAATCGTTGGCCAGGGCCATGACTGCGACTCCCCCAAGCAAGGCCAGCGCACCCCCCAGCTTGCGCAGGGCTGCCGAGGTTTGAAGGGATTTCATCGAACTGACTTCGGTATGACTTTCCTCGCGCCACCGATCGTAGGCGCTCTGCATCGAAGCGGCGTAGTCGGTGACGTAGGCATCCACCTGATCCACAAAGGCGAGATCGCGTGCCCGTAGATCCGTCATCCTGCGGGTTGCCGGATCTTCGGCAGCAGGCAGGCGTGCCACTCGCGTTCGACCATCCTGGTCGCGCTTCAGGTAGGGATCGAAGCGGGCGGGGTCGAAGCGTTGGGCAAACTGGAGCTCGCTGAGGGCGTGGGCTTCCTGCAGCACGCCAGGGGGCTGGCGCGCGGCCTCGCGCTGCAGATCATCGGCGATACGCTCGTACAGCAGGTGGAAAGGATCCCGCGTCGGTGCGGTGGGATCCCGGTCATACGCATACCGCTCAACTGATTCCCGGTAGTTGCGCGTATACCAAGGTTTGCCGGTTGCATCGGTGACCGTGATCTCGAGGTCGAGCGTGGTGCCATCCGAATGAAGGATGCGACCGTCCACCCACAGATCCCGCTCGCTCTGCTTCTGGGGAATCACACGCACGCTGTTCCACACCCCCCGCTGACGCAAGGTGTCGGCGAGGATTTTCGGCAGATAGCGCGCCTCGGCGCGACGCACGCTCGGCGTGGTGATGGTCTGATCGGGGTCCAGCTTTTCGACGTTCGGGTCGAACACATCGATTCCCAGATCGAGCTTCACGCCGGGAATGGCAACCGTGGCTGTCGACTGAGTGGGCGTGGCGGCCACCACCACCGACTGATCAGGCGTGGGCGGGGCCGAGAGTCGGGGGTTCTGCCGATTGGGGGATTCGTAACGCGGCGCGCTACCAGAGCTGCAGGCATCGAGCAGCAGCACACCCAGCACCACGAGGAGGGGGCCCACCCAGCGGCGCATCCGGAGACGAGTTGGTTGCAGGCTCATGGTCCACCCTTGTAGTTGCGATATTCCTGCCAGAGCTTTTCTTTCAGGGCCGGATCCGCCTCACGCTCCGCTGCTTCGCGCAGCTGTCGGGCGACGATGTCATCGTCGGCCTGCTCGATGGGCGCAAGCCCGGGTCCACCGGCCGTAGACCTCGCGCTGCCCGAAGTCTCCCCACTGAGATCGGGTGTGTTGCCGAGCCCGGTGGCCTGGCCGGCACGACCACCGGCTCCGGTTCCCTCCGGCGGTCGTTCGAGCAAGCCACCGCGGCCTGCATCCGCGTCGCTCTCGGGACTTCCCATCCCGGCAGCTCCGGCCCGCGCCTTGGCGGCATCCTGTTCTTGCTGTTTCATCCGCGCATCGAATTCCTGCAGCTTGCGTTGCAGCTCTTCTTCCAGCGCTTGAGCTTCCTCTTCACGCGTGCGCGCTGCTGCGGCCGACAAATCCTCACTGCCCCCGACCGTCGCGGCCGGCGTCTGCTGACTCGCCCCTTGGTGGGTGGCCGCGCTGCCGGGCGGCGGACTGCCACCTTTCCTTGCGCCCTCCGCCGGCACGGCGCCACCCGTTCCCGCACTCTGGGCACCCGCCTGTTCTTCCTCCGGCACCTGCTGCTGTTCGCCCGGCGCGGTCGGGGCTTCTGCCGACGCGCTCCCATCGGCAGGGGTTTCGGTGATCTGCACCTCCGCGCCCTGCTCGCTGGGCGGAAGATACTGCTCCGCAGGCTGTTGGCCTTGCGCCTCACCCGGTCCTGCTGCGCCCCCCGCCGCCGCACCCCCTGAGGCCCCGGCAGGAGCTGTGTCCGGAGACTCTGGTGCTTCGACCGGCGCCGGACGTTGCACGTATTCATATTTCGGCTTGCGCTCGGGCTCCCGGCAGGCAAGGAGGAGGCAGGTGAACGCCACCAGGCAGGCTGCCTGAAGACGAGTGACGAAATACCGGTTTGTGACGGGTGGTCTCATGGATGCGAACTCTACACGCTGGACCTCCAGCGTGCTGCCGACATCGCACCGGGATCTGACCCGCATCAAGGTCCCGGACGCAGGTTTATACCCTGGCCACGCGTTCGCGTGGCGCCACCCGGAAGGAGAGGAAATCGATCCCGTGATACTGCTGATGCCGCAGATCCTCGACCATCGCTTCCAGCACCCGCAGGCCAAGCAGGGATTCCTCCGTTTCGGTCTCGGCAAGCAGGGCTGCGGCGGGCAGGTCCTTCAGGTTTACGCCCAGCGGCAGGCTGATGAGCTCAATCTCCAACGCCCCCAGCGCGCTGCGCATTTCCACCCGCAGACGTGGTGCAGGTGATGTTGCATCACCCGCATGCTCCACCAGCAGGGCCAGTGCTTCCTCCAATGCAAGCTCCACACGTTGCGTGGAGGTTTCATCCCAATGGAGGGCCTGCGCGCGGCGACGTGCCAGCGCCTGTAGCGCCCCAAGGGATTGCATCTCGAGCGCGGTCTCGAGTCGCGTGGCGAAGCCACCCTTCAGCTGCAGCAGGGAGGTGAGGATCACGGCCACGAGTGTGCCGGCGACCATGCCATTGCCCAGCAAGCCGGCGGCCCAGTCCGGGATCAGTTCGGGAAAGATTCTGCGGTCCTGGAAGCCCATGCCCAGCCACAGACTGAGGCCTATCACGAGTGCCTTGTCCAGAGTGAAGCCGTCTTCCAGGGCAACCTGCAGGCCATGCATGAAAAGAAGCACGATGAGCACAAGCAAGTAGGCCCCCACCACGGGGTTGGGCACCATCAGGAGCAGCGCGGACACCTTGGGCGAGAATGCCAGCAGGCAGAGCAGGAGACCGCCGTACATGCCAACACGCCGTGACGCAACGCCGGTCATCTCCACGGTCGAGATGGACGTGGAGTAGGTGGTATTGGGCAGGGTGCCCCCCAGGCCCGATAACAGGTTCCCGACCGCGTCCACATAGAGCGCGCCCTGTACCGCGCGAAAATCCACCGCGCGCGGTTTGCGCCAGGACACTTTCTGGATGGCGATGCCATCTCCATAGGTTTCGATGGCGCCGACCAAAGTGACGATGAGGAAGGCTGGAAGCAGCGACCAGAAGCCCGGGCCGAAGGAGAGATCGAGGCCAGGCCAGGTCCACGCGGGCAATCCCACCCACGCGGCATCCATGAAGGGCGTGGTCTCCACCAGTCCTGCGGGCACGCAGACCATCATTCCTGCGAGCAGCCCCAGCAGGGGAGACCACAGCCGGAGTTTGCGTGAGCCAAAGAGGTTGAGTCCAACGATCACACTGAAGGTGAGCAGCGCTGCCATGAATGCCGCCCACTGTGGGCGCCCCTGAGCGGGTTTGGGCACATCGTCGAGCAGGCTGAAAGCGATGGGGATCACCGCCACGCCGATCAGCATGATGGTGGTGCCCCCCACGGTTGGCGTGACCAGTCGTCGCAATGTCGACAGCCTGCCCGCCATGACGAACTGGATGAGCGAGGAAAACACGATGAGCGAACAAAGCAACGCCATGCCGCCCGTCTTCAGTGCATCCACGCCGACGGAGATGAAGGCTCCGGAAGTCCCCATGAAGAGCACATAGCCGGCACCCAGTCGACCCAGCGGTCTCGCCTGCATGAAGGTGGTCACGCCGCTCACGACCAAGGCCATGAAGATGGACCAGGTGACGAGCTCCGCCTTTGAGCCTCCGGCACGGAGCACGATGACGGGTGTGAGGACGATCCCCGAGATGATCAGCGCAACTTTCTGTGCAGCAAGCGCCAGGGCCAAAGCTTGCGGGGGTGACTGGTCGGGTTCGTAACGCATGCGCTATGTTACCAATCAGGGTGGAACACGAAACCGGGAGACGTTGATCGCATGGCTCATGACCCGAACGCTACACCTACTGCGGTGCTGCGCCGTTACCAGATCGAGATCTGGAACCACGGAGAAGTGGAAAAACTCGGTGAAATCGTGGCCAACCCCTATCGGCGCCACTACCCGGGCAAGATTGAGATCCTGACCAATGGCGAGCTGGCGGAGCGCGTGCGTTTCTTCCGCCGCGGCCTGCATGACGTGGTCTTCCACAGCATCATCGAAGTGGCCGAGGGGCCTTACGTCACCACTGTCTGGGAGACGCTCGGCACGACGAAGAAAGGCCAGCGGCTGTGCACGTCGGGTATCGAGATCTTCAAGGTGGAGCAAGGCCTCATCACCGATGTCTGGAACGGGCATCCCCAAGACGGGCAATTCGCGTGGAATCTCAAATGGGACCGCCCAGTCCGGGACGAGGACTTTCTCGATGTGAAGGAGCGGGTGCGCGACTGGGGCCGGCAGACGAGGGCGGATTGAGTCGTCAGGCGTGATGGACTGCGCCTGCGGATTATTCAGAGGCCGGGGCGGGGCATGTAAGCTTCGATGCGCGCGCGCAGATCCCCCGTGAACGGCACTGGTCTTCGGGTTTCCAATGAAACCTGCACGACGGTTGAGCTCCCGCGCGCACAGAGTGTGTCGTCGCGCCAAGCTTCCACTTCGTAGTCCAGCGAGCTCGAGCCCAAGCGCGCGACCTGCAGATCCATCCGCAGCGTGTCGCCAAGCCAGGCCTGACTCAGGAATTCCGCATCCGCCTTGACCGCAGGCACCCCCAGGCGCTGCGTGCGCACGTATTCCCCATAGGGCTGCTCGAGCCCGAAAGTGAACCAGTCCTCCAGCACTTCATGGAACAGCACGAAGTATTGAGGAAAGAAGATGATCCCGGCCGGGTCGCAATGCTGAAAGTGCAGCGTCTTGTCGCGGGTGAAGATCATGGGCGGGAGGCTTGCCCGTCAGGGCTGACACGACTGATCAAGGCTGCCAAGCACTCGGGACAGCGGCAGTCCACGCTGGCGTCGACCGCGCTGGCCGGCAGCGGCGGCAGATTCTGGCACCAGCAGCTGTCGACGCGGGCACCGCAGATGAAGGCTGCTCCACACTGGCTGCACTGCTTGGTGTCTCCAGCGCCTGCCGTGATCGACGGTTTCATGGGCTCGTCACGCCGAGGCTGCCGAAATCTTCCACCATGAATCCTGCCTCGGTCTCCGCGATCACCTGATCGTTATCCACACGTCGGGCGCTGGCCTTGAGCATGAACAGGCGCCGCTTGCGCTGGACGAGCTGCGCTTCCAGCCGCACCGGCGTACCCAGAGGCAGGGGTTCCCGATACCGGATTTCGCAGCGCGCCGTGAAGCCGCGCGCGCCTTGCTGGAACAGCCAGTTGGCCATCACGTCATCCAACACGCTGAAGAGGATACCCCCATGGGTGAGGCCGTCGAAGCCGCCATGGGTCGGTCCCGGCGTGAACTCGCCGCGGCATACATCACCCTCCATGCGGAAATGCAGGTGCAGGCCATCCGGATTGTCCGCGCCGCATACAAAGCACCAGTTGCCATCGCTGCGAGTCTGCGCCATGGGCTACACCATGTCCGGATAACGGTTGGGGAGATGCAGATCCACGGGATTCTCGATGCCCGGCAGTTTGAGGCTGTCCGTCGAAATTTCGATCCGCGTCTCGTCGATGAGGTCATCGCCAAAGTTGTAGATCGGCTGCATCGGTCCCCGGCAGCACGCCGCATCGTACTCGGCGGCAGCCGCCCGGGTGGCTTCGCGACGGGCCTGCCATTCGCTGAGACGGGCGGCGCCATGACGTTTCAGCAGCATGGCCTCCGCGAGGCGGGGCGAAATCACCGCCCCAGTTGCGTTGTTGCCGCCAAAGCCCTTGGAGTTCAGGAAGCCGATTTCCGTGCGACCGGGCAGCGGTAAATCCTTGAGCGTGAAATCGAGATGATCCCGGTGCACATCGTCGGCTATAGCCGGTGTCGTCTTGATGCCGGGCAGCAGTTCGTGTGCAAAAACGCCGAGAGTGTTGACCATCTGATCAGCGCTGGCGGGGGCGAGCGAATGCCCGAGATAGGCCTTCACCGCCGTGACCGGCCAGCGCTCGATGCCGAAGGCCTTCGCCACCTCATTGAAGATTCGGGATTCGGTCACGCGATTCTGCGGCGTGCTGGAACCGTGGGCCTGGATGAAGCTCTGCTCCTTGACCGCACGGTCGCCGAACATGCCGCGCATCGCCGCCACGGCTTTCGCCAGCGTGATGTAGTTGCCAGGGCCGGGCGATGAAATGGACTTCTTGAAGCCGTCTGCATTGACGAACACCTCCGGCACCGCGCCGTGGATGTCGGCTCCCAGCTGCAAGGCCAGTTCGTCATCGCACAGCACGAAATACTGGGCCGATTCCCCCAGCACGAAACCGCAGTTCTCGCCGAAGGGTCGGCTCGCGCGCCGGTAGTCGGGCACGCTGACGCCATCGAGCTTGCAGAGTTGTTCGTCCGTGGCCAGTGCGCTCATCGCGTGATAGCCCTCGATCACTTCCGGAACCAGCGGCGCTTCCGCGTTGCCCACCACCACCAGACGCCGCCGCCCGGATTGGATGTCTTCCACTGCAAGCCTCAAGTTGTAAAGGAAGCTGGCGCAGGCGCCGGCGATGGCCCCGGTGCAGCCCACGCTGCCGAGCACATAGGCATTCACGAAATCCGCCGGCATGGTGTTCAGTCCCAGCGGCAGCTGCTTGGAGCTGACGCGTCCGCCACGCAGACGGGCCTGCAGCATTCCGCCCGTGCCATGCTGATCGAGCTGGGCCATGGCGCTGGAGGCATAAACAGACACTTCATCGGGGCGCAGGTGATGCATGAGTTGCTGCCAAGGAATTCCAACGGATTTCACGGCGTCCGAAGCGGCGATGATCGTCATCACGAGGCCACGCGGATGAAAGCGCGAAGCGTAGAGTGCCGCGGGATCGAAGCCCGTGGGCAACTGGCCAGCGGACTGCACCGCGATTCTGCGGTGCGACTCGACACGGAATTCGGCGGGAGCGTGCATCTCCACCGTGACCGCGCCGTCGGCCTGGGGGTGCACGACCCAGCCTTCGGGCAGGGGGCTCGGCAAATCGTCGCCGCGAGTCGTGAAAGTCACCGTCTTGCCGGCGAGCGGCTGCATCTTGAGATTCACCTGCACCGACATGCTGTCGCCATCGAAGTATTGCGGCTCCAGGCGGCGAATCAGGGTGTGGTCGAGGATGTGCTGGCGGAAACGCGGGGCGATTTTCTGCTCGGTGATGGAATCACCGGACGCCGTCTGCCAGCCCCCTTCGCGGTATCGCACCAGCCCCATCATGGCGGCCAGTGCGCGCAAGGTGTGGTCCCGCTGGGCGGCCGGCAGACTGTCGAGGACCGTGCGGCGGTAGGCATGGTGCGCGGACGAACGGCCAGCGGGGCCTACGCCCCCAAAACCGATGATTACAGGCAGGCGGGTCATGGGCGCTCCAGGTGCAAGGGGATTTCCGCCGCGGCGGGATGGAGCAGTGATTCTAGATTCTGCGTGACCAACAGGGTTGGGTATATGAGCCAAATAATTGGCTTAATGCGCCAATCTCAATAGACTCAGGCCATGCGACTCGCGATCATCCTTGCCGATCACATGCTGGCCGCCAGCGCGATGCTGCCGGTGGAGATGTGGCATGCCGCGGCTGGGACGGCCGCCGGACGTAAACGTAGCGCGGAGGGTCTCACGATCGAGTTCCTGGCAGCGCACGAAGGGGAGCGGATCCAGAGCCAGGCGGGGCTGCCCTTGCTGCCCACGGCGCCACTTGATCCCGCGCTCGCCTTTGACGTGGTGTATCTGCCGGCGTTGTGGCGCAACCCACGCCCTGTTCTGCGGCGCGCGTCAGCCCTGACTCCGTGGCTGCGGGCCCAGTTCGAACAGGGCGCGCTGATTGCCGCGGTAGGCACCGGTTGCTGCTTTCTCGCGGAGGCAGGACTGCTCGATGGAAAATCCGCCACCACGCATTGGCATTACTTTGAACAGTTCGCGCGCGACTACCCGCGGGTCCTGCTGAAGCGGCAGTATTTCATCACTCAGGCGGGCTCAATCTTCTGCGCCGGCAGCGTGAATGCCATGGCCGATGTGACGGTGCATCTCATCGAACGTTTCTACGGCCGGGCGGTCGCCAGTCATGTGGAGCGCAATTTCTCGCACGAGATTCGCCGGCCTTTCGAGAAGTACCGCTTCCTCGAAGGAGATGATCTCCAGCACAGCGACGAATTGATCGTGGAAGTCCAGCTTGCGATGCAACGGCGCCTGCAGGAGCCGCTCAAGATGGCGGATCTGGCGCTGGAGTTCGGTCTCAGCCCACGCAGTTTCGATCGGCGTTTTCGCGAGGCAACCGGCAGTTCGCCGCTGGCCTATCTCCAGCAGCAGCGGATGAAAGTTGCGCGCGATCTGCTCACGTCAACCAATCTCAGCGTGGCTGAAATCGCCTATCGCGTTGGGTACACCGATTACGGGCATTTCGCCCGTCTCTTCGAACGCAACCTGGCGGTCGCACCGCGGGAGTATCGCCGCACGGTACGCGCCAAGATTTTTGCATTGCCCTGAGTCGGTCAGGCTGCCAGAACTTTGACCAGCGCGTGCCAAGTTTCTTCCGGTCGTTCTTCCATCATGCCATGACCGCATTCGCGGATGAGGTTAAGCCCGTAAGCCGGGCCATGAAATGCTCAGAGAAACCGCCAGTAAAGACGTCGTCAGGGCCTCGTCATCTAAAGCAACACCATGGCTCCTGCCAAAAAATCCAGGGGCGGGCCGATTTCTGCAGGCGGGATTGCCACCGAGTTACCATGGCGAGGAAGGATCCAGAAAAGTTCCAGGGAGTATTGCGATGGCCCTCTCAGATATTACTGACCGCAGGTCTGTACTGCGCGCAATTGCTGAATTTGACCGCATCGGGAGGAACGACTTCCTGGCGAAGTACGGGTTCGGCCCGGCGCGATCCTACTGGCTTTTGCATGAGGGGAGGCGCTACGACTCGAAGGCGATCATCGACGCAGCGCACGCCTATGCACGACCAGACCTCGGCCCAATGACTGCCACATAATTCAGCGGGGGCAATGCCACCGTTCGGCGTAAGTTGGCGGAGCTCAAATTCGATGTGGAGTTCACAGACGCCGAGGTCGCCTCCGGGCAGAAGGTCCCTACCGGAAGGGGTGTAACGCAGGATGCATTCCTGTTGACGTGGAAAGAAACCGGGTGGCCTTACAAAAATATCATGCGGATGCTCGCGTCCTTTGCACGCAATGGATACGTTGAAGAGGAGTGGCGGATTGCGTCTCATCGTCGAGCCAAGGCTGGTGACCGCGGATGGCTTTTAAAGCAAGGGCACGGGCCTAGGGGAATCTTTGCGGCAGGAACGATCTTGAAAAGCCCTCAGCGCATGATTACCCGTGATGGCAAGGAACGCTGGATGGCGCTGGTACGGTTCGAGCATTTTTCCGATCCGCGAGGTAATCATCTAATCAACGAGAAAAATGTTCGAGCTGTCCTTCCGGACAGCAAAATCAGAGATCAAGCGAGTGGCGGATCGCTGACACGGGAAGAAGCCGATGCACTGGAGAATCTGCTGATCGGGAACAGTCTTTCGACCGCAATCGACGCTTCCGCAGCAGATGAATGGGCTTTTGAACCCACAAATACACAAGACGCCAGGGGGAAAATCGCGAGCACGATCTTTCAGCGGCGAGGCCAAAAAGCGTTCCGGGATACGCTGCTTGACGCATACGATGGCCGATGTGCCATTAGCGGCTGCCCTGTTCTCCACGTTCTCGAGGCAGCACACATTCATCCTTATCGCGGTCCAAACACGAACCATGTGCAAAACGGCCTCCTCCTTCGGGCAGACCTACATACGCTGTTCGATTGCGGACTAATCAATATTGAGCCGACGACCATGAGAGTGGTTGTCGATGAGAAGCTGAAGGGTTCCGAGTACGAATTGTGGCACGGCAAACTCCTCCGGCAGCCGGGGAAACGCACGCAAAAACCCAGCGATGAAGCGCTTCGGATGCGCAAGAGAGCGAGCTAGGGATGCTGGCAGGATGATCTGCGTTAAAGCCGTGCAAGATCGAGCGCACCGTGCACGCCAAGATGTTCGCCTTGCCCTGAGTCTCCCCAGGTGCGCTTCTGTCTATTTCCGGATCAATCCGGGGCCACCAATTTAACGCTTGGGAAGTAACTCCTGTAACGGCGGGTGTCCCGGGTCAGCACCGGTAGCCCACTGACCGCGGCATGAGCGCCAATAAAAAAATCCCCAAGCACATTGTTTTTCACGCCGCCGGTGCGGCGATATTCCACAAAGGCCTTGCCGGCCAGAAACAAGGCGGGCTTCGGAATTTCGAGCATGCGCAGTTCCATGCCATCGAGAACCCTGTCCAAGGCTTCGACGGTGGAAAACGTCAGCGAAAGCTCGGAGTAGATGATCGGGTTGATGGCCAGGCGGTGCACTTTGGACTGCGCCTGCAATTGCGCAATCGACCAGTCAGCCCATTCCTGATCGTTCTCAAGAACGTCGATGAGGACGTTCGTGTCGACCAGCATCAGGCCTCGCCTCTCAACAAGGCCATCAGGTCCCGCGTGCGCCATTTGACGTCGGCCTTGCCCCTGGCCGCCTCGAACCGGTCAGGCTTCCGGTTGGCCGGCCCTTGAGCCTTCTGGATCACCACATCGCCGTCCTTGTTGACGGCAAAGTCCACCGGCATGCCGGGCTTCAAACCCAATGCATCGCGGATCTGCTTGGGTATGGTGACTTGGCCCTTGATGGTGAGCGTGGTCGACATGCGGCCTCCAAAGTATTACTCATTGAGCTTATGGTAATACCACACTGCGCTTCGGGCAATCGAGGTGTTTCGGGGATCGAACGCAAGCTGGCGGTCGCACCTCGGGAGTATCGCCGTACGGTACGCGCCAAGATTTTTGCATTGCCGTGAGTGGCCTCCCGAGATGTCTCAGGCGGCCAACGCCTTGGCCAGTGCCTGCCAGGTCTCCTCGGGGCGTTCCTCCATCATGCCGTGGCCGCACTCGCGGATGAGTTCCAGACCGCAGCGCTGGAAATGCTGCATGAAGGCGCGTGCCCCCTTAAGCGGGGTCATGCGGTCGCAATCGCCCAGGATGAGCGTGACTGGGCACTGCAGACGTGATGCCATCAACTCACCTTGCTGGTAGGTGTGGCAGGCGTTGAGATCGTTGAACAGCACGCCGGGCGCCGCGCGCTCCACGATGCGCATGATGGGCGTGATGATGCCCATGCCGGGCACCGCGTTGCCGCCCACCTGCGCCAGCGCGTCATGGCCCCAGATCATCAACATGTCGATCGCATCGTGCGAATTGGCTCGTGTGGCCTCCAGCAACGGCTTGCCGACCGCCATGGGATAGCTGAAGCCGAGCAGGGCGAGCTTTTGCACACGTTCGGGGGCCATGCCGCCGGCCTGCAGCGCCACCAGCGAACCCATGCTGTGTCCGGCCAGCGTCGCTTGCGCGATGCCCCGTGACTCGAGCACCGCGAGCACCCACTCGGCCATACCTTCCACTGTGGGAATAGGAGGGCCTTCGCTGCGTCCATGGCCGGGCAGATCCAGCGCCAGCACATTGTGCCCATTGCGTGCGAACCACCGCGTGAAGAGCGTCCACACCGTGTGGTCCATGCCGGCGCCATGGATGAACACCACGCAGGGTTTGGCGGGATCGAAGGCCACGCCGCCGTCCGCATGGAATACCTGTTTCCCGTTCAAGGTCGTCTGCATGGGATCACCCCTGTTGCGAGCGGTGAAGCGCCCGCGTCAAGTCATCGATGAGGTCGGCCGGATCTTCAAGACCAATGGAGAGTCTTACCAGACCTTCCGGGATCCCCGCCTTGGCGAGCGCGGCAGCGTCCAGTCGGGCGTGCGTGGTGCTCGGTGGATGGATGACCAGCGATTTGGCGTCTCCCACGTTTGCGAGATGCGAGAAGATCTGCAGCGATTCGATGAAGCGTCTGCCCGCCTCCCTGCCGCCCGTGAGCTCGAAGCTGAAGACCGCGCCCGCACCGCGTGGCAGCAGGGTCTTGGCGAGCGCGTGGTCTTCATGGCTGGCCAGTCCGGGATAAGTAACCCGTTCGACTGCATCGTGAGCGGCGAGGAACTCCGCCACACGCTGGGCGTTTTCCACATGGCGGGGCATGCGCAAGGGCAAGGTTTCCAGGCCCTGCAGGAAATGCGAAGCCATGGTGGGACTCAGGACCGCACCAAAATCCCGCAGCCCTTCGAGCCGGGCGCGGGTGATGTAGGCCGAAGGGCCGAATTCCTCCGCGAAATCGATGCCGTGCAAACCGGGATCCGGCTCCGTCATGAGAGGGAAGCGTCCCGAGGACTCCCAATCGAAGCGACCCGCATCGATGACCGCACCACCGATGGCCATGCCATGGCCGCCAATGAATTTGGTGAGCGAGTGCACCACGATGTCCGCGCCGTAATCAAAGGGCTTCAGCAGTACGGGCGTGGTGAGAGTGGCATCGATGACGAGCGGCAGACCGGCGGCATGGGCGATTTTCGCGACCGCTTCCACATCGAGCACCTCGCAACGCGGGTTGGCCACGGTTTCGGCATAGATGAGCCGGGTTTCGGGGCGTATCGCGGCAGCGAATTCTTCGGGCTTGCGCGGATCCACCATCGTCGTAGTCACGCCAAAACGCGGCAGGGTCCATGAGAAGAGATTGTGGGTGCCGCCGTAGAGCGCCCGCGAGGAGACGATGTGCGAGCCACTCCCCACCAAGGTCATCACGGCCAGGTGAATGGCCGCCATGCCACTCGCCGTGGCGACCGCGCCCACGCCGCCTTCCATGGCCGCCAGACGCTCCTCGAGGGCAGCCACGGTCGGATTGGCGATGCGGGAATAGGTATAACCCGCCCGTCCGTTGGTAAAGAGACCTGCAGCCTGGGCCGTGTCCCTAAAGACGAACGAAGTGGTCTGGTAGATCGGCACCGCGCGGCTGCCGGTCGTCGGATCCGGCCGCTGCCCCGCATGCAAGGCGAGGGTATCGAAGCCCAGGTAGCGGGGTCCGCTCATGTATATGCCCTTTGCTGCTTGGAAAAAATCCTATGGTAGTCCATGCCACACCCCGCAGGACGCTTGCTTGCCGCGCTCACTCCGAATCGGCCGAGGGTTTGCGGCGGCGCGCGCGACGTGCCGCCAAGGTTGTGCGTTCAGCCGCAAAGTGGATTTGGTCGGTCACCACACGCGGTCGCACACAGCCCCAGGCGAGTTCTTCATCCTGCTCGTAGCGCTTGCCGAGTTGCCAGGCAATCTGCGCACGCGCCAGCTCCATGCCGAGGTAGAACGCGTGGCCACCGTCTTCTGCCACGCCGAGTTTTGGGAAAAGGTCGTAAGGATCTACCGCCACATGATGCCCGTCACGGTTGTAGATATGGATGCCCTCCGCCGTGACCTGAATCCGGTAGTTGGGATCCTTCACCCCAGTCGCGAAATCGGAGATCTCCTGTGCAGTCCACGGAAAGGGCTTGCGCTCATGCAGGGCAAGCAGCCCGTCGTCGATATGGCGGGGCGGCATGCCATCCTCGCGGGCGGCATGCAGGATACGGCGCGCAAGTGCTATCTCGCGGACCACGCTCCGACAGTGTCCGCTGACCTCCGTGGTCAGCACCGCGCTGACGCCGAGCTCGGACGCAATTCCCATCAACAGGGTGTTGAGGCCCAGCGTGTCCGCATGGGTCAGCTCGCTGAGATTGCCGATCCCCATCAGGATGGCGATGTCCGGAAAGCGCTCGCGCAGCATCTGGTAGCGCAGCACGGAGGCCGTGAAGCCATGATGGATGGGGTCCAGGATCGCATCTGCGAAGAAGGGGCGCTGCCGCGCCTGAAACAGGCTGACGGTGCGGCTCAGTGCCTCGATGTCGTGCGGGTTGCGGCCGATGAGAATGGGCGTGACGGGATATTCATCGGCTATCCACAGCGTGTCCTCATGCAGGCTGAACAGGTAGTCCGCGCCGGCCCGCGCGCCGATGATCAGGTCGTCGGTGTCCAGCGAGTCCACACTCACCCTGAAGCCGTCAGCCTTCAATGCCCTTACGCAATCCGCAAGGGTCGGGAAGGGCGTGTCCGGGATGCAGCCCACGTCGATGACGTCGGCACCATCCTCGCGATAACGTCGGGCGCGCGCCACCACCGCATCGGGTGTCAGGTGCGGCGCATCCACGATCTCGGCAAAGATCAGGCAGTCGTGGCGGGTGAGATCCCGTGCGCGCTGACGGGCGCCGAAGTGAGCCGGCATGTCCTTGAGCTCCTCCGGTCCGCGCTCGAAGGGCACGCCGAACTGCACCGACAGCGGCGCAAGATCGCCCCGGCAGCGGCCGGGCACAACCACCCGCGAGACGCCTCTGAGATCGCCGATCCGTCGTGCAATCATTTCAGTGGTCAACAGCGCGGCGACCGCGACGCCCAGTACGCGAATCTCCCAGGTGAATGCGCAGGGCGTGAGTTCACCCAACACGCGCGCGAGACTGCGCTCGGCGAGCTTGCCGGTGACGAAGACGATATGTTCGCCGGAAAACGTTTGGGTCATGATGGGGGTGCGTGCCAGCCCATGGCCATCGAGCGGAGCAGGCATGGTACGTGGAATCCCACCCGGCTCCCAATGGTGTGCAATGTCATCCCTGCGAGATCTTCATCCCTCTCTGGAACCCCATGCCTGCGGCTTTCTCGACGTGGGGCATGGCCACCGCGTGTACTGGGAGGAGAGCGGCAACCCGGAGGGGCGTCCGGTCGTAGTGTTGCACGGCGGACCGGGTGGCGGCACCTCGCCTGCCATGCGTCGTTTCTTTGATGCGCGCGCCTTCCGCATCGTGATGTTCGATCAGCGCGGATGCGGAAAATCCACCCCGCACGCCTGCCTCGAGCACAACACCACCTGGGATCTCGTCGCGGACATGGAAGCCCTGCGGGAGCATCTGGGGATTGCGCGCTGGCTGCTGTTCGGGGGCTCCTGGGGTTCGACGCTCGCGCTGGCCTATGCGCAAACCCATCCCGGGTGCGTCACCGGTCTCGTACTGCGCGGCATCTTCACCCTCAGGCGCTGTGAGCTCGAATGGTTTTATCAGGCGGGCGCGAGCGAACTTTTTCCCGACGCCTGGGAGGCCTATCTCGCGGTCATTCCGCCGGAAGAACGGGGTGACCTGATCGCCGCCTATCACCGTCGCCTCACTGGCGACGATCCCGGCGTGCGACTTGCGGCCGCCCGCGCCTGGAGCGTGTGGGAAGCTTCTACCAGTCGGCTAATTCCCGATGCGGGGCAGATTGCCGCCTTCGGGGAGGACGACTTCGCGCTCGCCTTTGCACGCATCGAGGCGCATTACTTTGTGCACGGTGGATTCTTTGCGTCGGATTCCGCACTGCTCGATGGCGTGGGAACCATTCGTCACCTGCCGGCGACCATCGTCCAGGGCCGCTACGATGTGGTGTGCCCCATGACCACCGCCTGGTTGTTGCATCGACGCTGGCCAGGGTCGCGACTGGTGGTCGTCCCGGATGCCGGGCACTCGGCATTCGAGCCCGGCATCACATCCGCCCTGCTGGACGCGACCGACGGTTTCAGATAATTCCCACAAAAGAACGGGTGCGTGCGGGGAAAAAGACGCGCAATCAAGTAGCGACTTTGGAAAACCTTTGAAAAACAGGAGTTAAGGCAATGACAGGAGAACGGCCGACGCCTTGCCGACGCGCCGCGACTGGGCTAGCGTGAGAGTCGCGCCGAGTCAATCAGCAGCCTGGAAAAGGAGGACGAATGTTCGAATTCGAGCAGGATGTCGTTGACGCACTGGTTCTCGAAAGTGCACAGTTCCGCCGGCTATACGACAAGTACAGCACGCTCAGGACGCAGGTCTGGGGCGCCAATGCTGGACGGATCGTCATGGACTCCTTCGAACTCGAGCGCCTCAAGAAAAGGAAGCTTCAGTTGAAGGACCGGATGGCGGAGATGATTCGCCTCTACCGGCACACCATGCCCATAGCGGCCTTCAATAATAACTAGCACCAATGCAACGCCCGCGCCGGTTGGGACCCCTTCCCCGCCGGCGTACTTTTTTAGAGAGGCGCCCCCCGCATGGCCTCCACCAGCCCTCCCCGATATCTCGATGTCCGTTACGAACAGGACATCCTCCACGTTGTCATCAACCGACCGGAGAAGCGTAATGCGCTCAGTCAGGCAGTGCTTAGTGAGCTGCGCGCCGTTTTTGATGCCCACGCCGATCTCCCCGGACTGCTTGCGGCCACCCTGACCGGCGCGGGCGAACGCTGTTTCGCCGCGGGCGGAGATCTGCAGGAATTCGATAGCTTGCGCGACCGTCCGGGCACGGAGGCCATGGCGCTGCATTCCCGTGCCGCACTGGATGCCATCCGCCATCTTCCGGTGCCCGTGATAGCGCTGCTCAACGGTGATGCAATCGGCGGTGGCGCAGAGCTCGCCGTAGCCTGCGACATGCGGGTGTTCGCCCCACACGCGCGCATGGCTTTCGTTCAGGGCGCGATGGGGATCTCCCCCGCCTGGGGCGGTGGTGCCGACCTGCTGCGTCTGGCAGGACCTGCACGCGCACTGCGCCTGCTTGCACGGGCGGAGTTCATCGATGCGTCGCTCGCCTTGGAGTTGGGACTTGCGGATGCCGTCTGTCCATCCGGCGAGCCGTTCGCGACTTTCCATCAGGCCTTTCTTGCACCCATGACCACGCGCAAACCTCAAGTCATGCGGGCCTTCAAACGGATTGCGAATACAACGCGAGCAGGCGCCAGTGACGAGGATGCCCGCGCGGCGGAAATGGCTTGCCTGCTCGAGACCTGGCTGCACCCGGACCATTGGGCGGCACACGACGCGACTCTGGCGCGAATCTCGTCCAAGCCCTAAGCAGAGTCCGACGCCGCCGTGAAACTGCAACAACTGCGCTACATCTGGGAGGTCGCCCGCAACGATCTCATTGTCTCGGCCACCGCCGAGCGTCTCCACACTTCGCAACCGGGCGTGAGCAAGCAGATCCGGCTGCTCGAGGATGAACTGGGCGTGCAGATTTTCCTGCGCGCGGGTGTAATGACCCAGCCGAATCTGCTCACCTCAAGCCGCTAAGGCATAGGCCTCGGCGGGTGTTTTCATGCCGAGCGCCTGGTGCGGTCGGCGGCTGTTGTAAAACCCGATCCAGTCACCAACTACCCGCCGCGCGTGCTGCAAGGTCTCGAACCGGTGCCGATGGACGCCTTGCTCCTTGAGAGTCCGGATGAGCCGCTCCACCATACCGTTCTGCTGCGGACAGTGCGGCGTGATGAACTCCTGGCTAAGCCCATAGCCGCGTACTAGTCGCGTGTAATCCCGGCTGGTGAACACCAACCCATTGTCCGAGCGCAGAAGCAGGGGTGCCTGCACACGGCCCAGGCACCCAAAGCGCGCTATCAGCGCCTGCTCCAGGGCCGCCGTGGCCGTCGTCGCCCGCCCAGAGCGCGACAGCTGCCACCCCAGGAGCTCCCGGGTGTGGCAATCCATCACTACCGCCAGGGTCAACCAGCCGTCTCGTCCGCCCCAGCCCCGACACAAATC
>Ga0194123_10003309_pt1 | contig 19534 bp, 14 predicted proteins | sample TA2MahsurfametaG_5_FD_155479 | JGI IMG/M metagenome (GOLD analysis project Ga0194123, IMG submission 155479) | Freshwater microbial communities from Lake Tanganyika, Tanzania - TA2015023 Mahale A surface | ecosystem: Environmental > Aquatic > Freshwater > Lake | place: Tanzania: Lake Tanganyika... | reverse complement strand
GCAATTTGAATATTATTGGCAAACACCTTCCATGAGGTTTCGTTTGGATAATTATCCGGTACGATATTTACAATGAGAACACCTTGACCGGCGGGGCATTGTGAAAATAAATTTGTGCCAGACAAGATGAAAAACAAAAGAACGCAACTGACCTTTTTCATGCGAAATAAATTTGAAATATATTCGTCAAAATTAACGAAATTAATCAATTACACAATTAAGTTCCATTTCATAGAGACGTTCTGTAATTGTTTAGCTAATAGAATCATATTACACCATTGGCATAATCTGTCAAATACCTATAGTTTTCTGTTAAATTACCCAACAAATCCGTTTCACTCGCGCGATCAATAATTCGATCTGGATCATCACGCAAAAGAGCGGGTAAAAGATATTTCATAAGTTCATTCCCAAAATCTTCAGATGCATCTCTGTGTAGTTCACACGGTAAATTATCTACTGCCATAACAGCAATTGCATTTTCATTTCGAAAATCAGTTTCCCTTCCGCTTTGAGGATCATAACCATAAATAGAATCGCCAATAGTAGAGGAACGAATTGTACTTGCAATTGGTCCATTAACGTCACATGAAATATCGGCAACCAAAGACAGCCTCCGATTTGATTGTTTTAGATCTTCTTTCGTTATAATTAATGGTGATTTTTCGCTCCAAAAATGACATGGAATATACATATCCACGCATGAAATAAATTTAGAAAAAATTGATTTATAAAGTTCAGGAAATGAATAAAATTCTTGTTTGTTAAACTCTTTTCCATCCTTTCTACCGAAATAATCTTCTAATTCTAAATGAGCAAAAACAGGTTCATTATAATCAATAGTGAATAGTTCGTCGGGAGTTATTTCTTTTATACGAAGCAAGTCAATAACCTCACGTGCCCCATGACCTACTCGACCAAAACCTGTCAATATACACTTAAAATTGTTTGGCAATACAACTTTTTTTAATTCTGCCTCAACTTCTTGCCTATTTTCACACAAATGGGCTGGTTTTAAAACAAAAGAGTTTGTTTTTAATCCCCAAGTTAAAAATCCATTGTAGGTTCCTACAATTCCAGCATATCGACCAAATCCGATTAAACGTTTACTAAATTTATCTTTAATTAACTCATAATCAATGAGTCGAATCTTTTTATCTAAAATAGCACGAAGTAATTTTTGATTGTGTGGTTGCTTTTTAATGGTGTGCGAAAAGAAAATATATGTTTTGTGAGGGATTAAATCATCAATATTGACCTCTTTCACACCCAAAATTATATCGCAATTTTCAAGTGAATCTACGAGTTCAATTCCTTCAATTTCATACTCAAAGTCCTTGTAAGTTCTGATTGGGCTTCTTTGAACGAAAATCTTTACATCGGGATATAAAATTTGTACTGTTTTGCATTGTCGAGGAGTTAATGGAACGCGAAAATCTGGCGGGAATTTTCCTTCTTTGATTATTCCTAATGTAATTCTATTCATTTTTAGGAAATGGGGGTTTCAAGTAAATAATTATCAATAAATTCGCGAACGCAACCGTCCCCTCCTTTCTTTGAAAGAATTACATCTACTTCTGTCTTAACGTTATCCAAAGCATTTATAGGACATCCTGAAAAGCCTACCTCACGTATACATTCCAAATCGTTTACATCATCACCCAAGTAGGCTATTTCCTTAAAGTCAAGATTTAATTCTAATCGCCACTTATTCAAAATATCAATTTTTTTTTCACGACCCACATAAAATAACTTTACTCCAAGCATTTGAGCGCGATCAGCAATCATTTTGTTCGAGAACCCTGAGGAGAGAAAAGCAACTTGAATTCCATTTTCTTGGAGTTTCAAAATACCCATACCGTCTTTTGTATTGTACTTTTTTATCTGATCTCCAAGTTCTGTAAAATACATTCCACCGTCTGTCAAAACACCATCAATATCAATTACAACCAATTTTATATTTTTTGCTTTCGTTATCCACTGATTAGTGCGAAAAATTGGTTTGAATAATAATGCTAACATATCTATTTCATATTCCTCACAAATCGCCTCGATATCAAATATGGTTAATTCATGAACGTCTTCGACATCTAAATCACTCAAGAAATCTTGAAAATCGAGCCCGAATTTGGAGCATAATCCTTTGATATTTTGTTCTAAATGCATGTTAAACCATTTTATATCCAACACTTTCAGCAACTGGTTTCAATGAATAAAATAAATCTTTAAAATTCGCATAATCAAGCTGTTGCGAAGCATCTGACTTTGCAACCTTTGGATCAGGATGTGTTTCGATAAGTAGTCCATCAATACCCATCGCAACACAAGCTTTTGCAAGCGATGGAACTCCATACGCATATCCCATTGCATGTGAAGGATCCAATATTATTGGAAGGTTTGTAAATTCTTGTAGCCATGCAACTCCACACAGATCTAATGTAAAACGTGTTCCAGTTTCAAATGTACGCAAGCCTCGTTCACACAACATAACATTTGGATTTCCTCCGGATAATACAAACTCAGCTGCCTGAACAAATTCTTGAAGTGTCGTCCCAAAGCCTCTTTTTATCAGAACAGGTTTCAAAGTTTTTGCACATGCTCTCAAGATACCTTGATCATACATTGCCTTCGCGCCAATCTGAATGACATCGGTGTATTCAATAATTTCGTGAATGTGTGTTGCATCTCGCGCCTCAGTAATAACATTTAAACCATAGTCCTCACGCATCTGAGCCAATAGTTTTAGCCCGTCTAATCCCATTCCTTGAAAAGAATATGGACTCGTTCTTGGCTTAAAGCAACCTCCGCGTAATGTAGTCAATCCCAAACTTTTTAATAATTCAGCAGATGATCGAATTTGACTCTCTGATTCGACACTGCAAGGACCTCCGATGAGAAGTGTATTTTTTGTATCTCCTCCAATTTCAACATTTGCTAGCGCAATTTTTCGTTTCGCCGAGTTAAATACTTTAGAGGCTAACTGCATGTCATTGGGGAAAACCCAAAACTTATCTGTGACATCCTCTAACTCATTTGGAACATTTTTAATTCCCGAACCAGTTATCAATAGAATTTTATCATCCATTTGAATGCAAAACGACTGATTTTCAGAGGCAAGTTTAGTTGCTTGATCAAGCGAAACGAAATTCTTAACTTGAATAATCATATTTCAGCCTTTATTAGGTTCGTAAAGTTAACAATTCCTACTGCATGTCCTAAGGAATTTACAACAGGTAAATACATTACCGGAAAAGAACTTGATTTAATTAATCGAAGCATAGCCACCACTGAATCTGAATCTTTTATTGTCAAAGGATTGGAATTAAGCATCATTGAAGTATTTAATTTTTGCAAATTATCCAGACTTTTCAATAAGGCTTTCCGAATATCAGCACTTGAAATTAAACCGGCTAATTTTCCTGAATTTTCAATAACGAGACAAAATCCGAGGTTGCCTTTCTCAATTGCGTTCAACACTAGATTAAGATTTTGTTCGTCTTTAAAAACAACAGGGCATTCATCCAATGGAGTCATGAAATCACCAACCTGATAATGAGAAGCAATATCCTTCCCTTGTAAACTGAAGAGAGCATGGCCAACACTTGGAGCATTGAATAAATAGGAACCTGACACAGAACAACTCACTCCCATATTTCTCAAAATAAACGAAACTTCTCCATTGACTCCTCCATCAACATGAATAGATTTATTAGGGTATTTTTTTCGAAAACGTCGAATTTTATCGAAGTTAATTTTATCAAACGCTCCTCCACTCTGCCCTGGAACGGTTGCCATTATCAATATAAAATGAAAATCGGAATATTCTTCGAAAGACTCAATCGGTGTGGGAGTAGTAATTGCTATTCCCTTTTTTCCCGAAATTTCTTTCGGGAATTCAGGTTTTTCGGTTAAATCCTCCAATTGAAAAGTCAAATAATCCACTGGATTTTGAATTAAAAGATCAAAATAGTTTTCAGGAGTACTTGTGATTAAATGTAAATCAATTGGAATAGAAGTCCACTGGCGAATTTGTGCAATATCATCAAAAACACTTGGGTCATCATTACAATCTACGTGAAGTAAATCAACTTGATGATTTTCTAAATCTTGAATTATCTCTTTTAACGAACGTTTTTTATCACTGTAAATGGATGCTGAAATCTTCATGTTTTATTTAAATGAGAAATTTCCTTCTTCATCGAAAACAGCCTTGCTATCTGGGAAATCACTTAATGTCAATTGTTTAATTTCCTTTAAGGCAGCGCTATTTTTATCAAAAACAGGACCTCCTTCACCCAATTGAGCAATGGAAATAATTTTTCCTTCTACAAAAGTTCCATCTTTCTTTAATTTTAATTGAAATAAAGGTGCAATTCCTGCACTGCCTTTCAAACTAAATCGACCATAGGTACAAAAATTACCCATTGAATAGGAGATAAACTTTCCTTTGTAATAGTCAATTGCGCGAGAAACGTGTGGCCCATGCCCTAAAACAACATCTGCACCGGCATCAATGGCTTTTCGGGCGAATTCCGTAACATTTCCCCTATTTTCACCAAGGAAAATCTCCGTTTTCTTTGGTACATGTGTAGCGCTAGCTCCCTCTGCTCCCCCATGAAAGGATACGATAACTAAATCACAGGCGCTTTTTAATTGTTTGACCGTTTTTACCATTAACTCATGATCATTAATTGACATACAGCCATTATTCGGAGCATAGGCTGTAAAACCAATTTTCAAACCCTTAACATTCATTATACCCGTGGGGCAGGTTGTTTGTCCCGCAAAACAAAATCCTCGATCTGTAAGTGCCTTAATCGTATTTTTTCTTCCTGTTGTACCGAAATCACCCACATGATTATTAGCAACAGAAAGCATGTTAAATCCAGCCTCTTTCAATTGATCAAGAAAGTATTCAGGCTGGCGAAATGCATAACAAGTTGAGGGATTTGAACATGATTTGACTTCACCCCCTGCGTTTAAAACCGTTCCTTCGAGATTTCCAAAAACAATGTCTCCGAATTTGAAATATTCAATCATAGGCGCCATTAACTTCACATCTCTAGGCGGTAAGTAGCTTTCATTGGGATAATTAGTTCCCATCATTATATCACCAACTGCAACAATTGTTATAAATTCATCGTCGTCAACGTTGGCGCTACCTTTTTTGATCTTTTTTGTCGAAACCGTTGTATTTTGATCCCGTATCTTTTGATTCACATCAAGGGATACATAACCGAGAGATAGCACAGAAGCAAAGACCACTATTATTCCTATTTTCATATAAATTGATTTAGTATTGTTCTTTTTCATTGGGAAAATCAACAGATTTTACATCGCTAATGTATTGCTTAAAAGATGATAACATCTGATCGTGTAGGTTATTGTATTTACGCAGGAATCTAGGATTAAATTCGTTGTTAATACCCAACATGTCATGAACGACCAAAACTTGTCCATCAACACCATTTCCAGCACCAATTCCGATGATTGGTATCTGAACTAACTTTGCCACTTCACTCGCTAATGCGGCAGGGATTTTCTCCAATACAACCGAAAAACAACCTGCTTCCTCGAGTAACTTCGCATCCTCTTTCAAACGAATTGCTTCCTCTTCTTCCTTTGCACGAACGACATAAGTTCCAAACTTATAAATTGATTGAGGCGTTAGTCCCAAATGTCCCATTACTGGTATTCCCGCTGTTAGGATTCGTTTAACAGACTCAATAATCTCCTGTCCTCCTTCCATCTTCACGGCGTGTGCACCGGATTCCTTCATTATTCGAATGGCACTAGATAAAGCTTCTTTTGAGTTTCCTTGATAACTACCAAATGGCAAATCAACAACAACCAACGAACGAGTTACAGCACGAACAACGGAGCTAGCATGGTAAATCATTTGTTCTAAAGTGATTGGAAGGGTAGTTTCGTGCCCTGCCATAATATTTGAAGCAGAATCTCCAACTAAAATTACATCGACTCCCGCTTTATCAATGATTTTAGCCATTGAAAAGTCATATCCTGTTAGCATTGAGATTTTCTCATTGCGATTCTTCATCTCTTGCAAGGTATGCGTAGTGACTTTTTTAACGGGTTGATAAGTTGACATAGAATCTTTATTAATTAAACAAAGCTACAAATGATTTCTGAGCATAAGCACTTGTAATATTAGAATTGAAAATAAATAAATGGTTGGATATCGGCTGACCTAAATTGAACCACGAGCATAATGAGCAAAACAAGTATAATCGCTTTCAAGAAGAGCGGAGTTTGAACAATCATTTTTTCAATTGAAAAATCAAATGAACTTGGTGTAAAGTGAAATAAAAATCCAAGCGCCATCAAAATTAATACAACTGGATACCCCTTGATGAAATCCATAAAAATTTGACCATTGAAAGCAAAAGCAATTTGATTTAACACTTGACTAACAACTTGCATATTTTCGGCTCGGAAAAAAATCCAGCAAAAACAAACAAAATGAAAAGTTAGAACCCAACTTAGTAAATTCAGCGGTTTCTTTACAAAGACATTTTTAATTTTGAATGTAAAAATGGAAGTAAATAACTTATGTAGAATTAAAGCTATTCCATGTAATGCACCCCAAATAATAAAACGCATTGCAGCCCCATGCCACAATCCACCAAGTAGCATGGTTACAAATAAATTAATATACATTCTAATTTTTCCTTTTCGATTTCCGCCAAGGGAGATATACAGATAATCCCGTAACCAACTCGATAAAGATATATGCCAACGACGCCAAAAATCTGTAATATTTATCGATTGATAAGGTGAATTGAAATTAATGTTAAAATGATATCCGAGCAAAAGAGCAATTCCAATTGCCATATCCGAATACCCCGAAAAATCGCAATAAATTTGAAGTGCGTAACCATAAACGCCAACCAAATTTTCTAGACCTGAATATAAAGTTGGGTTATCAAAAATTCGATCAACGTAATTTATACCTATGTAATCAGAAATGATTGCCTTTTTGATAAGTCCAATACAAATAAGAAATGTTCCTCGACCAAGCATTTCTTTTGTTACAACTACTGGTTTGAAAATCTGCGCGATAAAATCTGATGCCCTAACGATAGGACCAGCAACTAATTGAGGGAAAAATGATACGAAAAATGCGTAGTCTATCGGATTATTTAGAGGTTTTAAGTTTCTGCGATATACATCAATTGTATAGCTCAACGACTGAAAAGTGAAAAATGAAACCCCTACCGGTAAAAAAATATCAAATGCCTCAAATTTCTGATTTGATAATGTTGTATAGATTTCATAGAAAAAATTGGTATACTTAAAATAAAATAGAATTCCAAGATTAAAAGTCAAACTAAAAATTAAAAATAAATTTCGCCAAATTTTAACTGCACTATCTGATAGCAAAAAATTAAATTTTGAGTTGCCCAGTGAAAAATTAATATCGTTTTCTGTTTTGAATATCAGTTTAGCCATTGTAAAATCAACCAAAGTTGTTAATACGAGAAGAACAAAGTAAAAACCACTTGATTTGTAGTAAAAAAACAACGAAAATGCGGTTACAAAAATGATTTTAGCGCGCTGGTTTTTATGGATTGCCGCATAGATCAATAGGAATGCAGTAAAGAGAAACAAAAATAAACCCGAACTAAAAATCAGTGGTTCCTTCGGATTATAAAGGAAAACAGACCACAATTTTTCTAATTCAAATTCGCCCATTTCTATTTATTGATTCTTTTTAAGGTAATTTGAATAATGATGAAGAAAAGTTCTCGTGAAAATCCCTGCTAATTTTTCTCCACCTTCAAACGTTAAATGCGTGTAATCCTTGTTGGCAAGAGCTGGCTTGTTCTGAACAAATGAAATCATGCTATTTTCTCCTCCCATCCCAGAATACATATCCCAAAAAGCAACACCAGTTTTCTTCGCAATTTCCCGTTGTGCCTCAATCATCATTGGAATCGTTGGCATCGTTTGATATTCACCATCGATTTTAACGCTCCGATCGGGTATTCCTAGGATCAAAATACTTGCATTCGGACATGTTTGTTTGATTCTTTCCACTAATTCAATCATCGCTTTTACATACCAATCGACTTTGGTCGTTTTTGCATTTATCACATTCAATCCAAATTGAAGAACAATAAGTTTGTAGTCGCGTAGTTGATTAAATTGATTCCAATTTTCAGCAGATATTTTTGATAGAGCAATTCCAGAGCTACTTTTCAATCCGTAATTATCCAAAATAACCCCCTTTGAATCTTCAAAACTAGCTCCGTATAATTTAATCCTTTCACTTTCAGGAAATGAAAATGTAATTGAACTTGTATTTGCATTGTCTAACCTCAATGAACTAATTTTAGAGGTCGAGCTTGCATCCAAAACACCATTTTCACCATTATATGTATAGGAGAACCTTGAATTATCAACCGAAGAATAAAAAACTTGAATATTCTTAAAGATGGACAATTTTGTCTCATCACTGATCCCGGAGAAGGTCACATTTGCATTTTTGGAGGCCTGAAAGAAATAACCTCCAGCAGCGTATCCATTTGCTGACTCCTTTTGAACAATATCAAATGATTCAATTCCTTTATGAGTATGACGGACTGTTTGACGAAAGCCTGATGTCTCAGAGGCAAATGGAACAAATCCAACACCTGAACCACCAAATTCATTTTGTAAGAGTTTTCTGACCTCAGCCGTAAAAATATCGCCATCAATGAATGAATCACCAAAGAATGCCATTCGAGTGATATTACTTTTATTGGAAAGCGCCTCAAAAATTGCTTTTAATGCTGTTTTATCTTTAGAATAATCTTCAATACATGTATATCCTGTTGGACATTTATCTAAAAATGGTTTTTTGACGTTATTTACTCCGTCTAAGTTTGAATTCTTTCTTTGCTTGATATCCTTCAAAAAATCAACCTTTTTAAATTCGTATCCCGCGATTGAGAAATCAGGAATGAAAAAAGCCGCCATTGATAATATCAAAACGCATGAGATTATCAAAACAACTTGATTTAAATAACTTTTCTCCTGATTTGAATCCATAATTTATGAAGAAGGATTGCAAAGCTACGCTAATTTTAAGAAATAAAAGAATTCAGCATTGTCAAAAAGACTTAGACATAAACTATTCAATTCTTTTCCCATTTCCCGACCACAGAAGTCGCAATCGAATTTCCCATTACATTCGTAGCACTGCGAAACATATCACAAAAATGGTCAATCGGGAGAATTAATGCAATTCCTTCAACGGGAATATTGAACATACCACATGTCGCAGCCACAACAACAAGGCTTGCTCTCGGAACTCCAGCTATTCCTTTGCTTGTAAGCATCAAAACAATAAGCATCGTCATTTGAGTTTTAAAATCAAGAGGAACTCCATAAACCTGAGCAATGAAAATACTTGCGAATGTCATGTACATCATACTACCATCCAAATTAAAGGAATACCCTAATGGCAGCATAAATGACACAATTTTATTCTTGATTCCAAATTTTTCTAGCTCTTCAGTAAGCTTTGGAAAGACAGCTTCACTACTCGTTGTGCCAAAAGCAATAACTAACGGGCTTGTTATTCTTTTCAATAAGTCAATAATACGCTTTTTCAAAAACAAAATACCGACAATTAGCAAAACAATCCAAAGTGTTCCAATTCCAACGAGAAAAGCACCAAAAAACTTTGTGTAAGTAATCGTTAGTTCATTCACATCACGAACAGCAAATACAGCGGCAATTGCACCAAAAACACCGATTGGAGCAAATTTCATAACGTAATTAACCATTTTTAAAATAATGTGCGAGGTTTTATCAAGCGCATTTACAACCGGTTTTGCTCTTTCGCCCAGGGAGGCAGCTGCCAAACCAAAAAAGATAGAAAAAACAACTATTTGGAGAATTTCATTCCCTGCCATTGCCTCAAAAATACTTTTGGGAAAGATATGCTCTATAAAATTCTGAGTTGAAAATGATTGTGTTTTTTCCGTCACCTCACTTGCTGATTTTACGTCGATAGCTGAGAGATTCAACCCAACTCCAGGCTCCAAAACATTCACCCAAAACATGCCGATACACAATGAAATAAAAGAGGCTGAAATAAACCAGATAAGTGCTTTGCCACCAATCCTTCCAACCGAATTTATGTCTCCCAATTTGGCAATGCCAACAACTAAAGTAGTAAAAACCAATGGTGCAATTAGCATCTGAACCAATCGAATAAAAATAGTTGCTAAAATTTTAATATTTACACTAAAACTTTTGGCATAGGTTACATCCCCCAAATTAAAAATAAAAACCCCTAAAACAGCACCTAAAATCATGGCTATAATTATCTGAATGGTCAAAGAACCAAGGACTGAAGTTTTAGAAGGAGATTTGCTTGAAGGCATCATAAAAACTAATTTTAATTTGTGAAATTAATAAAATTCCTAAACCCATCCTTTAATTCTTTTTCAACTGAAAACCGTTTATAAATCATTAATTTGTAACTTTGAAATAGACTGCTTTTCATTATTTTTGTTTTCTCAAAAAAATTAGCACAAAATTATGTCAGAGAATCAATATACCGAAGATAATATTCGTTCCCTCGATTGGAAAGAACACATCCGTTTGCGACCAGGAATGTATATTGGTAAGCTCGGTGATGGTTCAGCTTCAGATGATGGTGTATATATTCTTGTCAAGGAAGTAGTTGATAATTGTATCGATGAATTTGTGATGGGAAACGGTAAACGAATAGACATTCAAGTTAAAGAGGGAAAAGTTTCGGTAAGAGATTACGGACGAGGAATTCCATTGGGAAAAGTAGTAGAGGTTGTTTCTAAAATGAATACAGGTGGGAAATATGACTCAAAGGCCTTTAAAAAATCCGTTGGACTCAATGGAGTAGGAACGAAAGCTGTAAATGCTCTCTCATCACACTTCATGGTATATTCAGTACGAGACGGAGAGAAAAAACAAGTTGCTTTTCAACGGGGAGAACTCATAGAAGAGCAAGCCTTGTCTAAAACAGATGAGGGAAATGGCACCTATGTCGAGTTCATCGCCGACGACTTAATCTTCAAAAAGCATTCCTACAAAACAGCTTATCTCGAAAAAATGATGTGGAACTACTGTTATCTTAACAGAGGGTTAAGCATATACTGTAATGGAGAAAAATTCCAATCCAAAGACGGATTAAAAGATTTGTTGGAAAATAATATGGATGGTGATCCCCTTTACCCCATCATTCATCTTGAAGGGGAAGATATTGAAGTTGCATTCACTCATGGAAGAACTTATGGCGAAGATTATTATTCGTTTGTCAACGGACAACATACAACTCAGGGTGGTACGCACCAAAGTGCTTTCAGAGAATCAGTTGCTAAGGTAATTCGCGATTTTTACAATAAGAACTATGAAGCATCAGATATTCGTCAATCAATTGTTGCAGCCATTGCTGTTAAAGTGATCGAACCTGTTTTTGAATCACAGACAAAGACAAAACTGGGGTCTCAAGAAATTGAACCCGGTGGTAAATCAATGCGTGCATTTGTGAACGATTTTTTAAAGGAAAACCTAGATAATTATCTTCACCGAAATACCGACGTAGCGGAAATAATTGAAAAGAAAATAAAACAATCAGAGCGTGAACGAAAGGAGTTAGCCGGAATTCGAAAAATTGCTAAAGACCGATCAAAGAAAGCAAACCTTCACAACAAAAAATTGAGGGATTGTCGTGTTCATTTGACAGATTTAAAAGATGACAAGCGCGAAGAAACAACCCTCTTTATCACCGAAGGAGATTCTGCAAGTGGATCAATCACTAAATCGCGTGATGTTGCTACTCAAGCCGTATTTTCCCTGCGCGGTAAACCGCTAAATTGTTATGGTCTAACGAAAAAGGTAGTATACGAAAACGAAGAATTTAACCTCATTCAAGCTGCGTTAGATATAGAAGAAGATATGGATAATCTTCGTTACAATCGCATTGTTATTGCTACTGATGCTGACGTTGACGGAATGCATATCCGCATGTTACTACTAACATTCTTTCTACAATTTTTTCCAGATTTGGTAAAACGAAATCACGTTTATGTTTTACAGACTCCTCTTTTCAGAGTACGTAACAAGAAAAAAACAATCTACTGCTACAGTGATGAGGAGCGCAGAAAAGCCATAGAGGAATTAGGCAAAAATCCAGAAATTACAAGATTCAAAGGTTTGGGTGAAATTTCTCCAGATGAATTCAAATACTTTATCGGAGAAGAAATTCGACTTGAGCCCGTTATTTTGAGTAAAGAATCATCCATTGATTCAATTTTATCCTACTTTATGGGGAAAAATACACCGGAGCGACAAGATTTTATAATCGATAACCTTCGAATTGAAAAAGACCTAGCGGAAGATTTAGAAAAAGAAAAGCAATCTATCGAAACTTCTGATGAATTGAATAAAGCATCATAAAAAATGGCTGAAGACGAGATAGATCCAATTGACAATCAAGAAGACGAGGGACAAGATTCATCCAATCCATTTGAAAACAAGCAGGTTGATGAAAAAATTATTCCTGTTGCAGGATTGTATGAAAACTGGTTCTTAGATTATGCCAGTTACGTTATCATGGAACGGGCTGTTCCTGCCATTCACGATGGATTGAAACCTGTTCAACGACGAATTCTTCACTCGATGAAAGAGCTAGAAGATGGTCGCTACAATAAAGTAGCTAATGTCATCGGCAACACCATGAAATATCACCCACACGGAGATGCTTCTATCGGAGATGCAATGGTTCAATTAGGACAGAAAGATTTGCTAATTGATTGCCAAGGAAATTGGGGCAATACACTTACCGGTGACGGTGCTGCCGCACCGAGATATATTGAAGCAAGGTTATCCAAATTTGCACTTCACGTAGTTTTTAATCCAAAAACAACAAATTGGCTTTCAAGTTATGACGGTAGAAACAAAGAACCAGAAAATCTACCTGTTAAGTTTCCTTTACTTCTAGCACAAGGTGCAGAAGGAATTGCAGTCGGGATGGCGTGTAAATTTTTGCCCCACAATTTTATTGAACTCATCGAACAGTCTATCAATCATTTGCGAGGTAAGAAAGTAGAAATCTTTCCTGATTTTCAAAATGGTGGAATGGCTGATTTCATAAATTACAACGATGGATTACGTGGCGGAAAAGTTCGTGTTCGTGGTAAAATTAAAAAAGTAGATAACAAAACATTGGTTATTCATGAAATTCCATTTGGAACAACAACGAGTTCTTTGATTGAATCCATAATCAAAGCAAACGATAAAGGCCAAATAAAACTTCGAAAAATTGAAGATAACACTTCGGCTGAAGCTGAAATCATTATTCATTTGGCTCCAGGAGTTTCACCAGATAAAACGATTGATGCACTTTATGCTTTTACGGATTGTGAAGTTTCGATTTCACCGAATTCAACCATAATTGTTGGAGATAAGCCACAATTTTTAGGGGTTTCTGAAATATTGAAATTCAATACCGATAATACAGTTCGTTTACTAAAGTTGGAGCTCGAGATTCGTTTAGATGAACTAGAAAAACAATGGCATTTCTCAACCCTAGAAAAGTTGTTCATCAACAATGAAATGTATATCGATTTCAAGCATTACGCAGATCGAGAATCACTTTACGAATATTTGTACAAATGTTTTGATCCTTTCAAAAAACAACTTATTCGCGAAATTACCGATGAGGATTTACACAAGTTGACTCAAATCCCAATGATTCGTATCACTCGTTTTGACAGCAGCAAAGCTGACGAGTTATTGCTAAAAATCGAGGAGGAAATTGAGGAAGTGAAGACTAATTTGAATAATCTCATTGAATATTCCATTGAATACTACAAAGATTTAAAGAAACGCTTTGGCGCAGGACGAGAGCGTAGGACGGAGATTAAAATATTTGATACAATTAGTGCATCTAAAGTAATTATTGCCAACAAAAAACTCTACGTTGATTACGAAGAAGGCTTTATTGGCTTTGGCTTGAAGAAAACGGATGCTATTTCTGATTGCTCTGATATTGACGACATCATTGTTTTCTTCGCATCAGGTAAAATGATGGTTACAAAAATCTCTGACAAGAAATTTGTCGGAAAAGGAATCATTCATGTTGCTGTTTGGAAAAAAGGCGATACCAGAACAATTTATCATCTCTTCTATCAAGATGGAATTGGCGGAGCAACGATGATGAAGCGTTTTTATGTGAATTCAATTACCCGAGACACTGAGTACGATTTGACTCGCGGAACCAAGGGATCGAAAATGCTCTATTTCTCTGTTCATCCAAATGGAGAACGCGAGGTGGTTACCATTCTTTTAAGACCAAGACCTCATCTTAAGAGATTGCGCTACGATATTGATTTAGGAGCGCTGTTGATTAAAGGAAGAAATTCGGCTGGAAATCGCGTCACCAAAGAAATTATCCAAAAGATTGTCCAAAAAGAAGTTGGTGGATCCACTTTAGCAGCTCGAAAGATTTGGTACGATACCGTTGTTGGCAGATTAAATGACGATGAACGCGGAAAATTCTTAGGCGATTTCAAAGGCGATGATAAAATTCTAACACTGTACAAAAACGGTGAATATCGTTTGAGCAACTTCGATTTATCTACTCACTTCGATGAAGACATGGTTCACATTGAAAAGTGGCATCCAAGACGACCGATAACAACTGTCTATTACGACGCTGATAAGGAATTGCATTTTGTGAAAAAATTCTTGTGCGAGATTACCACTGATAAACGAGTTTCTTTCATAAGCGAAGGTGATGGTTCATTTATGGATGTTGTGACAACCGCTTATCGACCGGAGGTCCGAATTGTATTTAATAAACTCCTCAAGGAAACTAAAAACTTACCGGATAATATCGTTGCTCTCACTGATTTTATAGATGTTAAAGGAATGAAAGCGCAGGGGAATCAATTGACCAAACTAAAAGTCAAAGAAATTGTCTTGACACATCCAATTGAAGGGAAAGAACCATGGCCTGAGGAACAAAAAGAAGAAAATGAAGATATTGAGCTAGAATTTGACGATACTTCAGAAGAAGGAAATGCTCCGACAATGGAATGGGATGTTACAAAAACGGATGATGAGCAACCAAGCTTGTTTGAAGGTGAATCTGGAGAAGGAGAATAGATGTCGTTAGAAATTTTGTATGAAGACAATCATGTAATTGTCGTAAATAAAAAAGCATCGGACATTGTTCAAGGAGATAAAACGGGAGATGTCACCCTTCCTGACCTAATCAAAGCGTACCTCAAAGAAAAATACAACAAACCAGGAAACGTGTTTTGTGGGGTTGTTCATCGATTGGACAGACCTACGAGTGGAGCCGTTATTTTTGCACGAACAAGCAAGGCATTGGAACGATTAAACAAACAATTCAGAGATAAGGAAACGAATAAAGTATATTGGGCGATTGTGGAACAAAAACCCGAGAAAAATTCAGATCGTTTAGTACATTCTCTGAGAAAGAATGAAAATCAAAATAAATCCTACGTTTGCGATAAAAATACCAATGGAGCGAAGGAAGCAATTCTGACGTACCACTTTTTAAAATCCTCAGACAATTACCATTTATTGGAGATAGAATTAGAAACAGGACGGCATCATCAGATTCGGGTTCAATTGTCAACAATTGGTTGTATGATAAAAGGCGATTTGAAATACGGTTCTAAACGTTCGAATCAAGATGGGTCAATTTGCTTGCACGCACGAAAAATTAGTTTTATCCATCCTACTAGTAAGGAACAGATTGAAATTACTGCTCCAGTTCCTGATAATCCGTTGTGGAACTTTTTCCAAAAAAAAAGTAATAATAAATTACGTTAATAAATTAAAGTATCCATCTAAACTGGATAATCATAATCTCTTGGCTTATAATTAACTACCAAGTCAGCAATTGCTTTGATATGGTCAGGAGTAGTACCACAGCAGCCTCCAATGATATTAACCAATCCTTCATCTAAAAACTCTTTAATTTGTTTTGCCATGAATTCTGGCGATTCATCGTACTTTCCAAATTCATTAGGCAATCCGGCATTTGGGTGAGCACTGACAGCAAACGGTGATTTTTCATTCAAAATTTGCAAATATGGACGCATCAAATTTGCCCCTAGCGCACAATTTAATCCTATACTCAATAGTGGGATATGCGATAAAGAAATTAAAAAAGCCTCTGTTGTTTGGCCCGTCAATGTTCTTCCACTTTGATCCGTTATCGTTCCTGAAACCATGATTGGAAGTTTCGTTTGTCTTTCATCAAAAACAACATCAATAGCGAATAATGCTGCTTTTGCATTTAAGGTATCAAAAACTGTTTCAACCAATAAAATATCAACTCCCCCATCCATTAACGCTTCAACTTGTTGTTTGTATGCATCAACCAATTGATCAAATGAGATGGCTCTATAACCTGGGTCATTTACATCTGGAGAAATAGATGCAGTTCGATTTGTTGGACCAATGGAACCGGCAACAAAACGAGGTTTATCGGTAAATTCAGCAGCAACTTCTTTGGCGATTTTGGCACTTTGAAAATTAATCTGATAAACAGCTTCTTCTAAATCATAATCAGCTTGGGCAATCCAAGTACCTGAAAACGTATTGGTTTCAATAATGTCGGCACCCGCTTTAAAATATTGTCTGTGAATCTCTTTGATGATTTCTGGCCGGGTGATGGACAACAAATCATTATTCCCTTTCAAGGGCTTCGTATGATTCTCAAAAGCTCCCTCCCGAAAATCAAACTCCTCTAACTTATATCGTTGAATCATGGTGCCCATGGCGCCATCTAAAACAAGAATTCTCTCTTTAATTATTTCCTCTATCATTTGCTAATTACTCAAAAATTTAAAATACGAAACAAATTCGAGGTGCAAAAATACGAATAGTTAAGGCTTTAGATGAATTCCTTCGTAAAAGTTTATCTGGAAATCAATTCAAACAGTTCATCCAAATTAGGGGATACGATTACTTCAATTCTTCTGTTTTTGGCTTTATCATTAGGATCAACCGGATAAAATTCACTTCGCCCTGCCGCCATTATTTTAAACGGATTCATTGCTGAATTATCGAGCATTATTTCAACAACAGCAGTTGCACGAAGAACTGATAATTCCCAGTTATTCTTTGGCGAGGTTGAGCTACTCATCTTATTATTATCGGTATGTCCTTCGACTATTATTTCAAGATCACTTGTGTTTTCCAAAGCCTTGGCTAAATCAATAATGGCTTTTCTACCCTGAGCTTCTACTGCCGTACTTCCTGACCCAAATAATAATTTTGCCTCTAAACTAACGTAAATTCGACCATCTTTTTCTTCAACCGTAAGTCCTTTATTTTCATATGCTCTCAAAGCAGCAGCGATTTTTTCCTTCAATAATTTAATTCCTTTATCTTGACGCGAAATAATCTCCTCTAATTCTGCAACACGGGCCTCTCTTTCGGCCAATAATGCTTGTTTTGCATTTAATTCTTTCTCTAGAATTGCTAAAGCATCCTCTTTGCGTTGTAATTCAATACTTTTAGCTTCCAATTCAGCTTGAAAAATAGATGCTTCATTAGATCCTAACTTTTTATAATTTTCATATGTTTTCTCCAAATCAGCATATTGTTTTTTCAATTTAGCCAATTCTAAAAATGATGATCTATATTTCGTTCCATTGAGTAAAGTATCTTTTTTTAATTCTTCAACCTCTTTATCCAAGAGATTTAATTTTTCCTCAATAATTTGAGCTTTATTTTCAGCTTGGCTACTCGTATTTTTATATTTTTCAAGCTCCTCACTACACGCTTTTTCACGAGCTAATAGATCTTGGTATTTTTTAGCCGGAACACAAGCCAAAAAACTTAGCCCTATTAATATAACAACGATAAAATTAAGCTTATACATACTTATCTTTTTTACAAATTTCGTGAACAGATTAATAAAATTTTTGAAATTTTAATGGAGTTATAAACACAAAAGATTGGATAACATTAGAACAACCAAATCGTTACACTTCAGAAAGAAATTTTAATTCATCCTTCTTGTACCCTGTTTTTTAAAAAATAAAATTTACGTTACTCTCCTAATTTTCTAAATCATACACTAATCTTTATTTTATACTAAAAATATAAGTGAGAAAAAAAGTGAAAATATAACATAAATTCAACGAAGATTTACTACTTTTAACAACCTAAAATCACTTATGAAAAGTATAAAATTAAAATTAGTAGTACTTCTTGTTTTTACAGGAATGTTTGCCAAAGCTGACGAAGGAATGTGGTTCCTCATGCATATCGAACGACTCAAATATCGCGACATGCAAAAACTTGGACTTCAGCTTACAGCAGAGGAAATATATAGCGTGAACAACAACAGTCTGAAAGACGCAATCCTACAATTTAATGGAGGCTGCACTGCTGAAATTATTTCGAATCAAGGGTTAGTATTGACGAATCACCATTGTGGATATGATGCCATTGCTGAACTCTCAACCCCTAAAAATGATTATTTAACCAATGGGTGGTGGGCAAAAACAAAAGCAGAGGAAATGAAACCAAAATCACTCAGTGTGCGATTTTTTGTTCGAATGGATGATTGTACAAATAGAATCGTAAGACTTTTACGAGAAGCGAGAGATGAAGCCGACCGAGAGCGAATTATAAAGGAAGAAATAGCGGTTATTGAAAAAGAAAACAGCGAAAATGGAAGATATGTGGTTTCAGTAAAATCTTTTTTTCAAGGAAATGAATTTTATTATTTTGTGTACAAAGACTATAAGGACGTTCGTTTGGTTGGCACTCCTCCAAGTAGTATTGGTAAGTTTGGCGGAGATACAGATAATTGGGAATGGCCGAGACATACCGGAGATTTTTCAATGTTTCGCATCTATGCTGACGAAAATGGAAACCCGGCTGAGTATTCTGAAAAAAATATCCCCTTACCAACGAAATACCATCTTCCCGTGAATATCGCCGGAATAAAGCCCGATGATTTTGCCATGATTCTTGGGTATCCTGGACGTACGAATCGTTGGTTGCCTTCTGGAGGAATACAACAAAATGTAGAATTTGCCTATCCGGCATGGGTGGAAGCATCTAAGACTGCAATGGATGCTATGAAAAAATTTATGGACGGCGATACGAAAATCAAACTGAACTACGCATCCAAATATGCAAGTTTAGCAAACTACTGGAAAAATCGCCTAGGGATGATTGAAGCACTGACGAAGTTTAAGACTGCCGAATATAAGGCGATAAACGAAAAATCATTTGAAAAATGGGCTGGATTGGATGAAAACGTCGAGTATTCAGGTGTAATCGAGGTAATAAATAACTATTACCAACTTACCAATGAAAAATCGCGTCACGACAATTATTTACAAGTATTTCTGCGAGCCTCCTCATTTGCGATTATTTCACGATCGCTGAATATGGCCATTGAAGCGTATTCAAAAGCCAATAAAAATGAAAGAAAGGATATGAAAGCTGATTTGATTAAATCTATTGAAGAATTCTACGC
>Ga0194123_10003308_pt1 | contig 19537 bp, 17 predicted proteins | sample TA2MahsurfametaG_5_FD_155479 | JGI IMG/M metagenome (GOLD analysis project Ga0194123, IMG submission 155479) | Freshwater microbial communities from Lake Tanganyika, Tanzania - TA2015023 Mahale A surface | ecosystem: Environmental > Aquatic > Freshwater > Lake | place: Tanzania: Lake Tanganyika... | reverse complement strand
TCAGCTATAAAAAATCTGTATTTTTTTTTTAAAAATATCTTTGCAGTTTCTTTTCGAATTTCAAACAATAAAGAAAAACGCATATTTCGGTTTCTCTATTGAAAGGAAAAAAACAATGCTTGCATTTGATATCATAGCAAAGGTCATTGAAGACGACAAAAAAAAGAAACAAGGTCTTGCTCTTGGTAGTGCTGAAACTACAAAGAGTTTGGATTTTAGTCGCAAGGGTAATCTCATCCCCACTACTCTTTGGACTTCAGTATCAATCGGTACAGATTATGCAGTAGGTCAGCAAGTATATCGTAATCAAAGTAAGATTACTCCTAAGCAAGTTGGTATTGAATCAACTTGGGGTCAAGCACTATTAGCAGGCATTGGTGGGGAACTCTTAGGTGGCATCGTTTCTAATATGCTCCTACCAGCATCCATCAAGAATTTCCAAGTTGCTACTCCTAGCCTAGACACAGGCTTAGCACAAGTTGTAAAAGGTGCTCACTCTTTAGCTTGTGCATATCATGGTTACAAAAGACACAATGACAGTATCCTATGGGCTTTAGGTTGGGGTATTGTTGGAAATGCTGGTCTTGCAATCTCTCAAAATTTTGCAAAACCCTTAGCTACTAGAAATCCAATCGGCATGAACTATGTACGAGAAATTGATCATAGTCTTGGTTCTGATGCAATTTCAAATCCTCGTAAGAGAAAGAAAAAAGCAAGCTCAAAGGCTAGAAAGAAAAGCACAAGAAAATCTTCAAGAGTTTCTAGAGTCAATCCTAAAAAATCAGCTAAGAGCAAGGTAAAAACTACCCACAAGAAAGCACATACCCACAAGACTGTATCTCGTAAGAGAAAAACATCTCACAAAACACACAGATAAAAACAAAAAGGATGCACTATGCTCGCCATCAAAATTTTACAAAAATTAGTCAAGACTGCTCAAAAACCTAAGAAAAAAGCCACACAAAATTTGGGTGCTTTCAATTTGGATGTCCAACCAAGTATGTCTGAAATCTTAGACAAAGCTTCTAAAGGTGAAACCACTAAAGCTACTGTTAAATTCTCTGGAGATTTACCCTCTGCATCTTCCGAACTTGCACAAAATATAGCAAGTGTTGGGGCTGCTTATGGCTTATCAAAAGTCACACTAGAAAAAAGAACCAATCCAAAGCTAGGTGCTTTTGGTAATGATGTTCCTGCAGTGATTGGTATCTCTTTGGGATCTTGGTTTGCTAGCAATATGCTACAATATTATGTGTTTGACCCCTTATTAGGTAATGCCATCCCTGAAACAACAATCAGCATTGATGTTGATAGTGCTTCGGATTTAGAAAAATCTGAGCTTTTGAAGAATCCTAATCTCCCCACAGAGGCAATCGCAAATGCTGGTATTGGTCTAGTAGGAGCAGAGCTTGTATCTAGCACTTTGAATTTCATCGAATTTTTTGCAAATGCATATCATGGATACCAAAGACATGATAAAAGCTTACTTGCAGGGATCGGTTGGGGTTTGTTTGGTAATGTAGGTATGGCTTTACAACAAGGCTATGCTTTACCAATGGAACAGAAAGAAGAGAGTAGATTCTTGGATATGCCATCTTTAGTACCCATTACAAACCCTAAAGCCAAAAGAAAAACATCTTCTAAGGCTAAAGCTCGTAAAAGAAAAACATCTAGCAAGGTTTCTGCTCGCAAGATTAGATCAAGAAAAACAAGCAAAGCAGCGAGTAAATCTCGTAAAACCAAATAAAAATATCAAGGCTTAAAAAATGCTTGTTGCTGATGTCCTATACAACCTAGTAAAAAAACAAAGACTGAAAAGTGTAAAAGCACAAAAAAATTCTAGCTTTGGGTCTTTTCAAATCAACATTGATGATGAAGATGAAAAAGTATTTCAAGGTAAGAATACTAAAGATGGTTATGTTAATGTGTCTATTGCAGGTACTTTACCATCTTCTCGAAGTGTGATTGCTCGAAAACTCAGTAATAATGCAATCGGCTATAGCTTAGGATCAATTGCTTTTTTGGGATCTGAAACACCCAAAGATCAAGGAGAAGATATTAGTGAGATCAAATCTTTCGCTATCCTATCTGGGTCTGCTTTACTTGGACATCTGCTAGGATATTATGTGTTTGATGATTTACTTGGTATAGATGTTGGTAAAATCAATGTAGCCATTCCTTATTTCGCAGACGATGAAAGTCTACCTGATCTAGAAAAGCGAGCAAAAAAATATGCAGTGGATTCAATATCAAGTATTGCTACTGAAGAAAACATACAAGTTGCTCAAAGCATATGGAAAAAAGCACAAAATGCATCGATCACATATGCTACAATTTCATCAGTTGAAAATGTCTTAAATGCAATCCATGGCTACAAAAGGCATAATGGCAGTATCTATTGGGCATTAGGTTGGCTAGCCTTTGGTAATTTAGGCTATGCAATCTCTCAAGGATATGCTAAACCCTTGTTAAGTGTACAAACTAAAAAACAATCTCAAACAAAATAGGAGAGAAAAATGAAAGATTTAACAAAGTTGATTATTGGTAATTCTAGAAAGAAAACAGTTACCGACAAAGAATTTGCAAAACTTTATGAGAAGCATGTGAAAAAGAATGGCTTTAGTGGTCTAGGGGCTCTTACACCTGAGCAAATCCTAGAAAATGGTAGAATCTTTCAAGATGTTTCTAAAGCACTAGCAAGAGATGGATCTCATGAATTTGAATTCCAACCGATCTACGAAGAAGGCTCTCAAGTGATGTATTCCGATTCAACTCTCAGCACTGCTGGGTTAGGATCGGTATTAGCTACTGCAAGTGCCACTAGTTATTTGATGGCAGATGCTCTCAAAAAAACTAAAAGACCTGATGAAACTTTAGAGATTCAAGATGTGATCGCAATATCTTTATCAGGCTTAATTGTTTCTTATGGTTTAATTGGTAGTATTCGTAAGCTTACCGATAGCTTTTTCGAGAAGAATGTTAAAGGTGTGGTTGCTCTACCAAAAGGATCTTTAGATCTTGAAAAGCCTATTGAAGATCGTGCAAAAAACATCAAACACGCTATCTTAGAAGATGCTACCTACAAAAACTCAAACATCTCTCGAACTAGACTCGTGAACAACTTGATTTCAAGTGTAAATGCTTTTGCTTTGGCTTATCATGGCTACAAGAGACATGGGCAAGAAGGTCAGCCCGCAGATATTCAACAATACATTTGGGCAGGATGTTGGGGTCTTGCAGGCTTCTACAATCTCACAAATCTCGGTGCAGCATATGCAGTTGGTTTTGCTAAACCCAAAGGCATAGTAGTTGGATCACAAAGAACCGAAATCGTTGATGCAAATAATAGAACAGCTCAAGTTTTACAAATTGAACAAGAGCCCATTGTTGCATCCGAGAGTGTAAAGCCTAGTACTCCAGCTAAAAAACCAGGAAGAAAACCAAAAGCTACACTTGTACCATCAAATGCTTAAGAGAAAAACCCCATATAAATCTTGGGAAATATAACGATATATTTGATCTATGAAAATAGAAATCTAAACAATATTTGAAATCAAACTACTTACTATTCAAATTAGCAATTCTTGAAAACAACATCTGCATGCTGATACAACACTGAAACTGTTTTTGCATAGGTGTTTTGAGCTTGAGCAGATGCATAGATTGCTTTTGACCAATCAAAAGTTCCATTTGCAATCAAATGCTTGATGGATGCTGCGAGTTGGTCATAGCCTTTGCTGAAATTGACCAAGCTGATATGTGGTACATCATTTGCCTTAGCAATTTCATTCTCAAAGCCTTCAATCACATCTTCTAGATAGACAAATGTGCCACCTTTGACAGGAATTGCACCAAGCAACAATACCTTATCTTGCTTAGAACTTGGAGATTCTTTTGTTTGTTTTTCATCTGTGTTGCTAGGAGTCATGTTTGTGTTCTCTGTAGTTGCTTGTTGTGCTACTTGTACTTGTGTAGGTGCTACTTGTGTAGGTGCTACTTGTGTAGGTGCTACTTGTGTAGGTGCTACTTGTGTAGGTGCTACTTGTGTAGGTGCTACTTGTGTAGGTGCTACTTGTGTAGGTGCTACTTGTACTTGTGTGGGTGCTGGTGCTTGTGCCACTTGTACTTGTGCTGATGCGATTTGTAGTGATGGTTGTGCTACATCGATCTGTATTCCTAGTTCACTTGGAATTTCTTTGTCTGTCAAGAATGCTTTCACATCTTCCAAGCAAGTTTGACCAAAGCCTTTGATATTTGAAGGCCAACCATTCAAATTTGGGTATGCAGAAAACACTTCTCGGAATGTATCATAGTTTTGACGACTCAAACTGTTTCTTGTACGATTTGAAAGTTTGATCAAATTTTGAATTGGTACATCTAACCAAAGAGCAGTATTGCTGACAATTTGTGTGGGCTTGGTTTCGATTTCCACTTTTGTGGTTTCTTTTTCGTCTGTTTGAGAGCTGATTGGAGTTTCTACAACTGTTTGAGAGCTGATTGGAGTTTCCACGATTTCAGGAGTGTTGCTTTCAATTTCAGCAAGCTCTGGGTTATCACTAGTGTCTATAGAATCGGTTGCTACTACAAGAGTATCGATTTCATCTTCTTCTACAATTGAACTAAGAATTTCAGCTTTGATTTCATTCAAGGCAACAACATCTAGGACTGTTTCAATTGCTTTTGATGGCTTGTGGCTTACGAGTGTGCTTGATGTGATTTGAGCATATTCTGGAGCATTGATAGATGCAGCATCATCTAGATTGATCTCACGAGTGCTTTCGAGAGTTGTCAATACATGTAGAAAGGGTTCACTTTTTGCAGATGTTTCAAATATATTTTCGTTTGGATCAATTTCTGCTGTATTTTTGGACGAGTGACTTGATCTCTTTTTCACTGGTGTTTCATTTTCATCAGTATCAGTATCAGTATCATTGCTGTCATCGTCATCTGTTTCAATTTCTTCAACACCAGCAAGTTCTTCTGTGAGAGTATTGATTGTGTCATTTTGGCTTTTTGGAATTGTTTCAAAATCACTGAATGCACTAGAAATGGATGGTGCTACTTGAATTTCTTGTACTTTGGGAGTTGCTACAAGTGTTGGTGCTGATACAAGTGTTGGTGCTGATACAAATGCAGATGTAGTGCTATTCACAGGAACTTGTGGGAGTGTGTTACTTGCAGTAGTAGTTGCTGTTGTGTTGTTGCTTGGTGCTGTTGACTTAGTAGCCAATGATGAAAGTTTGTCAAAGAGAGAATGCATATCGAAGCCTTTTTCTTTTTGTGTTCCCCAGCATTTGTCCTTGAAAGGGCATCCACCCCATTTTTCACAAGCAGACAAAATTTGAGGAACCTCGTCGATTTCTTTAGTAAAGTTGTTTTGTAATTGTTGAAAGCCTTGAGCGACTTCTTTAAAGCCCTGTTCTACTTGATCTCTTGAAAGATCCACAGAAACTTTTTTTACGAAGCCACCACCGCGTTTAATGTAAAGATAGGATGCTTCTACCTTGTTTGCATCACTTTCATCTAGTAAGTGTTTACTATAGGTGATGATTTGGTTAGTTTGAGCAAGCTTCTCAGGGGTCAAGAGAAATTGGTCGGATTTTACAATCTTATGATCAAGTAAAATTACCCTTTTCTCTTCAGGTAGTATTGCACAGTAGTCCATGAAACCTACGATCGGTACAACCAGACCAGATAGCTCCATTTTGAATTCTTTTTCCACTTCACCAGAATTTGGGAGAGGGAGATATTCCTTAGCAGCTTGGCAGGTTTTTCCTTGCCAATCGTTTGGGAAATCTGCAATCTCACCTTTCAGATAGTTCTCTAGATATTCATGGCATTTTTTACCATAATCTTGAGCATCTGTGGATGGAGATTCAAGCCCTACAACATACTGATAGTAGTGTTTTCGTGGGCATTCTTGGTACTTGTTCAACTGTGAAATACTGTAGTGTTTAGGAGTCTTTCGTTCAGTTTGTATGTCAGTAATTTGTCAGCTCCGTTTCGTTGTCAAAAAGTGTAGTGTTCGTTTGAGTAAGACCAACTATAGAATCAAATTGAGAGAATGTCAAGGTAAAAATTAAATATTGTGAAGAAATAAATTTCAAGAAAAATATTTAGAGAAGAATTTTAAAAGAAAATTAAAGAAATTGTAGTAGCTTAAAGAAAATCAGCTTTTAGAATTAAGCCTTTGGTGTGCCTTTAGGTTTTTTTGGTGTAGCTTCTTTTTTGGCAACTTTGTCGGCTTTGTCTGTTGCTTTTTTGCTTGGGAAGGTAACAGTTGTGAAGATGTTTTCAATGTTCTTGGTTGCATCCTTAGTTAAAGGAGAATCCAAATAACCCCATTCTTTCAGCTTTTCAGTAACCTTTGCAACTTGATCTTCTGTGTCTGCTACTGATTCTTCTGCTGGTGCATTGATGTTTTGAATGGTAGCTTGTGCAGTAAATGTAGAATCCCAAAGCTCAGGAATTTCATGATTTGGATCAAGCTTACGAAGTTCTGTGAGTTTCTCAAGATTTTTGAGTGCTTGTTCAGTTTGTTGCAAATTGTGTCTAGCTTTGGATTCAACCAACTCTTGTAAATGAGTCTTAACATTAAGCTCTTGCTTTGTTTTTGCAAGACCTAGATCGATAAGAGCGATTTCATGTTCGTTTCCAAGTCTTTCTTTTTCCAATTCTTGGCGATGCTTAGATTCTTCAAGTTCAATTTCAAGACGAACTTCTGTGTGTGCATCTTTGCTTTCAATAGTAGCTTTTGCCAAATCAACACCTTCTGAGAGTAGCTTGCCGAGAAATTCAAAGCCTTGAGTAATTGCAGTTTCATTGAAATCGAAATAACGATTGATCAGTGCGAGTAAAACATCATTTTGAGCTTTGGCAACTTGATAAGCAACTGTGAGATCAAGACTACTAGCCTTTGTTTCTGTTGTGGTGCTTGTGCTAGACTCTACAGTATTTGTTTCTGTAATTGGTGTAGCAGCTTTTTTCATATTGGTTTTTAGTGTACCAGACATGAGAACCTCGATGTGTGAAAAGAATTTTAAAAATGCCTAAGTTATTAGCTTGGGTTTTCTGAAATAGATTTTGTGTTTAGATAGCATAATTTCAGTTTAAAGATTTGTCAAAAAAAATTTGAAAGACAATTGATTTAAGTTGTTCACACCTAGATTTTACCATGAAAAAAAATATTTAGAGTTATTTCATCTAGGCAGTTGTTTTGTCTTTTCTTTGTGCAGTAGGATCAAGTCGCCACACCCAAACTCGATCTCTAACCTTTTGACCATCTCTTTTGAACTCAGCATACTCTCTAATATAACGATACCCTAAATCAAGTAAAATCGTTTTCAATCTCTTGGTTTTGAAATTGTCGATTTCCTTTGGCTTCATCTCTAAAGCATGCTCAAAGACTTGTGCAGTTGTGAAACCATGTGCATTGTTGTATTTGGGATCTTGACTATTGATCCAACTCTCAACATATTCTGTCCAAGTTTCGGAGGAATTGAATGGTTCATTCGCATCATTGGATTTTGTCTGCTCTGCATCATCTAAGTGCCAAGTTTCCCCAGATTGAAACATTGCAATTGCTTGTGCCCAAATTTGACTTCTAAGCTGCTTTGCTTTTGGGATATCGATTGTTGCATTGTCATCAAGCTCAATCGCCCAGAAACGGCGAGCACCAGTTGAGTCATTCAAGAATTGATCAGAGTTGGTTGTACCTACCAAGATAGATGGTCTTCTCAAGGTAATTTCTGCTCTACCATAAGGAGGTCTAAATCTCTCTTGTCTACGAGTAATGAATGCTTTAAGAATTTCAACACTAGATTTCTTTACCAAGCCATCAAATTCTGCAAATTCAATCATCCAATAATTGAGCAAGTGCATACTCGCTTCTTTTTCGCTATTTTCAATTCTCTGCAAGCTGTCGGAGAAGAATGCAGGACTCGGACACATTTCTTTGAAAAATGTAGATTTACCTCGACCTTGCCCACCCTTGAGTACAAGTACTGTATCCACCTTGTCATTGAGTGTAGGATCGTCATCTTCTTTCATCCACTGCAAAGGTCTACAAACACAAGAAATAACCCATTTTCTAAGATAGGTTTTGTAGATATCAATGTTCAAATGGTTTGGATCAATCCCCAAGATTTTCACAAGCTCTGGAATTCTATCAACACCATCCCATTTTGGTAAACTATCCAAATAATCATAGATTGGGTTGTATAATCTTTTGGAGCATAACTCTTTGATCTTTGCCCACATATCATCTTCGCTATATTGAATACCATAATTCGCTACAAGCTCAGTTCTAATTTGTGTTACCAACTCATCACGAATTTCTTTGCGATTGTACTCATTTCTCATCCCTAAAAGGTTTCTAGAAAAACGATTTTTGAAAGACACATCATTTTCCAAAATGATTTGTAAATTGAGAATGTCTTTGTTGTAAACCATCTTTTGATTTTCACCTTGCCCCTTTAAGGTAAAATTCAGCAAGTTTTTTACTTCATCCGATGGTAACCCATTGTGTTGAACTTGGATATTGACATTTTGATTTGTATTGAAGCCTTGACTTGGATTGAGAGTAGCAGGTCCAATGTTACCATGCTGTAAGTGATTTCCCATGCTCGCAAGATTGCCACCCTTTGATGCTTTAGGTGATCCTTTCGCTTGCTTGCCTTGAGATGTACCTTGCTGTGTTGAGCCTTGATTTGCCTTTGATGTTGATGAACTAGCTTTACTTTTAGCTTGTGTACTAGAAGATGGATTCTGTATTGCTTGTGTATTTTTAGCTTGGCTTTGTAGTACTTTGCTTTTTAGCTCATTCAAATTGTTCGCATATTTTACTGGTTTGTTGTAGCGATGATAGAAAGTATTTCTTGCATGAGCTACGGCTTTAGCAGCAGGTGCTGATGTAAGATTTGCTTTGATCGTACTTGCCAAATGCTTGAGAGGAGAGTCATAGGAAAGGATCGTATTGTAGGTAATTGGTCCATAGCTTTCTAAGGATGCTTGAATGTTCTGCCAATGCTTGTGTAGTTCACTTTCACTAGTTTTCGCAAAATTCACAGTATCCCAAGAAGAAAATTGCTTGAACAATTCAAAGCCGAAATTAGGATTGTTTCTAGTGACTGCACAGATATTGACACCCATTGCTCGCCAAACTGCATAGGGCAATGTGAGTTGCTTTTCTCTAGCTTCTACAAAAAGAGGATCATGATAAATAGAATTCGCAGCTTCCCCATAGTAAAACTGTTCTTCTTCCTCTGTATCAAAATAACAATCTAGAGATTCATTTTGATTGTCCAAGGATGCAAGCTGTTTGGCTTTTTCAGTTAGATAGTCGAAAATATCAATCTCTAGCATTACTTGAGGAATGTGTACGAAAGAATCCTTGAGATTTTTCTTGTTTTCCTTGATAGATCTTGGATGTCTAAAAAAACAGAAAGGACTAGATGGACTTGTATCATCGAAACTACCTTGTGGTAATTTGATCTTGATTGTTTCCAAAAGTTGCTTGTAGGCAGCACTGTATCCTGCAGGACTGATTTTTCTTTCATCTTGATTGATTGTCTTTGAGATTTGTGTAGCTTTGAGTCTAAAAACAAATCTCAAGCCATGCTCTGTAACATACCAAATTGCTCTAGACAAAAGAGAATGTTGTTCAATTTCTTTTTTGGCATCTTCAAATTGCCCAGCTTCCCATTTGTTTTTGTTTCCATGTGTACCGAAATCATAATCCAAAAAAAGATATTCTTGTGAGAGATACATTGCAGTGTCAAGTTCACTGAGAGTATCATTGGATGCCCTAAAATAATAGGGAGATATGTTTTTTGTACGATTGTTCCTACGGAGAACATATCCTACATAATAGCATACATCATTGATATTCGTTTGTAAGTGCTGAATGAAATCGGTGTGTGGTACAGTAGGTGTTGGGTATTCAAATAGGAAATTCTTTTGATGTAATTCTTCTATTTTGTGTTCTGGACTGAGTGCAAGTGTGTATTTGAAATTGAATGTGTACGGTGTAGGGTACAAGTTTTGGATTGTCATTCATAATCTCCAGCCAATTTAAGATAAGGTACTAGTCTTCTACATCCATTTAAACAAACTGTCAAGAAAAAAAGTGTCAAGTCAGAAATAAAAAAATGTTAAATGCTGATAGTATCAAGGGTTCTTGGGTCAAAAAAATAAATATTTTTTTGCTCCTTAGTTTTACATTGAAAAACTAATATAGATCGCTTGAAATTTTAGTACTTTTGTAGATCAGCGTCTTTTCTTGTTTTTTTGATAAGGGCTCACATAAGGTGTATCATGATCGTCATCCATGTCCGATACATCCACACCTAATCTAGAAAAATCATCGTAGCTATCGTAATTAGAAAAGTCCGAATAACCATCGTCTTCATCATCTTCATAGTCATCTTCATCTTCATCGTCTTCAGATTCTCCATATTCATCATCATCTTCATTATCTTCATCATCTTCATCATCTTCATCATCTTCATCATAGGATTGATACCTTGATTTCTTCTGTGTATATCTATTTGGAGCTACATCATCCTCTTCAAATAAGCCATCTTCATCGGCAAGATCTTCATCTAAATCCCCATGCATATCTTGAAATGCAACATGGTCAACATCTCCAATATTGAAGACATTGCTTTCATCATCGAAATCTAGACTTTCTAATTGTGAGCTTGGGATTTCTTGGTGCGATACAAGAGATGTATAGCTATCTTCACTAGAGCTTTCATCTACAAAATTCTCATATAGATCGATCTCTTGTGGTCTTTTTATTTTCTTCATTGTAGAATACCTTTCTAATTAGGTGTACCCCAAACACCCAAAACTAAAGTAAAAGATGTTGTGGTTGTGTTAATCAGTGAGATTTGATTGAACATGATTTGCTGAGAGTCGATCAAGATCCAATCATTTTGAGTTTTGTTAGTCGCAATTGTTGTAGTTTGGGATGCAAAACCTATAGGTAGTAATTTAGTACTCTCTGCAACCACATTCACATGGAAAGTACCAGAACCTATAGGCATTACTTGAAATTGTAGACTTTGAATTGGCAGATCTCTAAGGATGTCAGCAGATCCAAAAACGAAGCTGCTGAAAGTCATTGCTCCAGTCAGCAAGCGATATACATTAATCGTATTCGCAGTAGTTGTGTTTTTTACATAAAATTTAGGTGTTTGAGTTGACATAGAAATACCTCAGTTGAAAATGGATGCCACATTCAAAATACTTTATATTTTCGACTGAGTTTTGCAAATATTTTTTAGGAATTAGCTATGTATTTCATACTTTTGAGAATACTACCATCTCGGTTCAGCTTGATATCAATCTCTTTTTTGAACTGCCTAGTGGGATCTCTATGTAGCAAATTGATTTGATCTTTGTACCTAAAGGGAATTTCAATCGCATATTGGCAGCTCTCAATAATCACTGTATGCATAAATTCCCAAGTTAGATTTACCTTTGATCTTTTAGCGATACTCAGCTTTACTTGAATCATTGTTTCAGCAGCATTTAGTACATCCAAAGCATCATCACTCATAAAATCTCGAAGTAACCCTGATTTTCTTTCGAGTAAATCTAACATTTGATCTTTTTCTTGATTGAAACAGGTTTGGTAAATCGCAAGATAAACCTTTCTAAGAAATTCTTCTGCAAAAACCTTGTCGGACATCAAGCCATGTGTACCTAAAATACTACAAAGGATTTGATTGAGTGATCTTTGCTTTACCATCCCATCAAAGCGAGCCAATGTTCTAGGTCTTGAAGGGTTAGAGCCAGTATTCTGCTGAATAGAATCTGCTACTACCTGCTCTGTTAAATCAAGCAAAGCCTCAGTCTTTTTTGCAGGTTCGAGTTTTTCTAAATGTCCATACTTAATAAAGGTTTGGATGATTTCCCATTCAAGCTTTTTGTCAAGATATGCCATATATTTAAGAAAAAGCTCCTTTCTCATATATGTACCACCATTGCGACCCTTGACTTGATAGGTAAAGGCTGACTCAATGTCTTTAGGCAAACGAACCATACGAGAGCTGTAAAATAGCTTTTGCTTTTCAACTTCTTTTTTCAAAGGGTTGATCTTGTCTGTATTTTGGAGCATGAATTGCTTGGTATCGTTGAGTCTAAGCCATTTATCTGGCTCTTGTGATGCTGGTAAATCTAAGGTGCGATAAACACTTGTAGCATTATAAAAAGTGTTGGGATTGTTGTCTTGAAGCTTGGTAAGGATTTTTAATTCTTTACCTTTGTATTTCAAGGAGATGTCAGTAGGGGTGCTTGTTGTAGTAGGATTGGTATCTACTTTTTGTGCACTTTGGGGTGGTGTAAGGCTTTGTGACATGATAAAATGTTCCAAGTAAATGTGTTGAGTGGATTGGAATATATCTTAAATCAAGAAACACTTTATTATCAAGAAAAATTTCACTCAAAGATTATTATTTGTTTTTCTTAAAATTGTATGGGATTTGGTATGAAAGGACTAAAAGCCTCGTCTTCTAGGATCCATGCTAGGAATAGCAGATGGTGTATATTGTACATTTGCATTTGATGATCTTGGTGTGAGAGGTGTAGTTCTTGCTACTTGTTGGACTACTGGGGGTACAATACTAGATCTCTGTTGTGGCACATTGATTGGTTGTAAATTTGATCTAGCTGCACTTGCACCTTGTTGGAGCATTGAACTACTGCGTTGTGCCAGTTCTCGTGCAGTTCTCGCTTGATCTTGAATTTGAGTTGCAATACTAGAAACACCTGATGGTAAGGAGTTTGGACTAATAGAGAGAATATCAAGCACATTGGGATCTAAAGAGTTTGCAGACAAAATGCTACTAAAGCGATTGTCATTGGCTAAAGAATTTACGATTGTAGGTCTTAGTGCATGGAATTTGTTATCTAAGCCTTCCCAACTTAAGCTACAAACAAGCTTAGCACCAAAAATTTGACCAAGTAAATGCAAATCACTTGAGCCTGCTGATACCTTTTTAAAGCCAGAAGATTGTACTAAATATTCAAGTTGTCGCATCGTATTTGCATCTAAGACACCATTACGAGTTGCAACATTTACCGAAAAATGGTTGGTTGGTGGGTTTTGAACAAATTCGGGATTGGCGATACGATTTTCTGCAGCATTTGCATAGTGCTGAAAGCAGTAAATCAATTGAGATAATCTAGGATCTCCTGGACCTTGGAAATGAGATGCAGGGATCACATCCCACTTTGGCACACTTGCGTTCCTACCTGACGCATTCATACCATTTTGTGTTTGAGGATTCCCATCTTCCCCCCAATACAAAGAACCCATTGCTTTAGGATTTGCTTTTTGTGATTTCTTACAGATCACTTTGGCACGAATACAAAGCTGAATACAATGGTGCTTTAAGTAATTGTCTAAAAAGTTCCATTGTTCTTCTGTCAAAATGTTATCAATCGCATGAGGAATAAATTTTTCATTGTGAGGTAAATTCATCACAATATCCATGATTTGATCAGCTTGATTTTGAACTTGAGCTTCTTGTTTGGGTGTTAGCTGATCTGGTGCAGAACTAGGCATTTGTATAATTGATGTAGATGACATAAAAAATCCTTTCATAACAAAGAAAAAAACAAGTTTCAAACATTAGTTTAAGTTTTGAGAAAAGTAATGCAAACATATTAGAAAAAAAAATGCATTTTTTGTTTGCAATGTTTTTGTAAAACTTTTTAAATGAGAAAAACAAGATTCAACTACAAATTAGGAGCTTTGATATGAATTTTTTACATGGATATCCTATGCACATGGGTATGTTATCTAGATCAGCAAGCATTCCAGCTTTAGGCGATTATGAAATGGATTATGCTGCACAAAATCCACAATATAGACAAGATTACATCAAACGATACAATGCGGAAAACATTGCATATGTCAACGAACTTAGAAAGCTTAGTCCTCAAGATGCTTTAATCACTCTTGCATGGAGTTCATATCCAAATGTACTTGCTTCAAAAAATTTGAATCGTGAACAGCAAGCACTCAAAAATTTGTTATTGCAACAAAGAGCAGGTACTGTAGATCAAGCATATAATCTATTTGTCCAACACAAAAAGGATTATAGTTTTGGTGCGAAAAGATTGTTTGGTACATTTCCAAATGACAAGGCATACTTTACCAAAGTTTTCAACCACACAAAAAATGTTTTCCAAAAGCTTAAACCCCTTGTTAATAATCCCAATGCATTTTGGGCAGAAATGTCAAAAGCAGTACCATCATTAAGATTTGTTGTGTATGACGACACAACACACCCACTTTATTGCAATATAGGAGATAAAAATATTTCCAATAATATAACAGTTAGGGCACTCGGTAAAATTGCAGGGGCTTTAGCAGTTTTGGAATCCTTAGTTCCCACTCAAGGAGCACAAGCCTATGCAGATGCAGTGAAACAAGAGAGAGATGCAAAATTCAAAGCTACTGTTGCAGCTCAAAAAGCCCAACAAGCCCAACAAGCTCAACAAGCCCAACAAGCTCAACAAATCCAACAAGCTCAACAAATCCAACAAGCTCAACAGGCTCAACAAACACCTCTTCAATCTCAAGAAGAATCCAACCCCCAACAAGGATCGGGTACAGCTACCGAAGAATCTTCAAATGTAGGTCTTATGGTTGGTGTGGGGGTAGGTGTGCTTGCATTACTTGGCACTGTTGGGTACATCGTTGTCAAAAAAAGACAGAAATCTAAACTTAAAAATTGATGATGGGAATGAATCATACAATCTCTCAAGAAAAAATACAGATATTTACTTTTATGTTTGCACAAATTTTTTTGGAATGTTCTACTAAGAGCGAACATACATTTTTAACATTTCATTCATAGGAGATTCCCATGAAATTCTTACAAGGTTTAGGTAATGATTTTTATTCCGATAGTTTATCTGGCAGTGGTCATATGGGTGCAACTGCTGCCGACAAAATCAAGCTTGAACTACAAAAAAGAGCCGAACAAAAAGCTAACAAAGGTCAATCAAGCAGTCAGCAACAAGGTAACCAAGCACAAGCTGCCCCACAACAAAGACCTGCTCAACAGCAACAAGTTGCACAAGGGCAAGGAATGACTAGAGAGCAGTGTCAAACAATCTTGGATCGAATTCTTTCTTCTAGATATAGGACGGGCGAAATGATGCCTCTTGAATGTGAAATTTATGATACAGATTCTACTCGTCATATAGATCCTACTCTTGGTGCCGCATATGATTATGGGTTTCAAGATCGTATCGGATATCAAGGGAGAATTGTACCATTAGGTGTCCTCCCCACACCCCTTAAGATTATTCCTACTACTACTACTACTAGTACACCCGCAAAAGTATCAGTCGCTCAAGCTGTATCTGCAACCAAGACTCTAGAACAACAAAGAAAACTAGACACCGAAATATATGTTGCACAACAAACCAATTCCGAAAAAGGCTATGCTGGTGCAACAATTACACCTTTCCAAGTGAAAGAGGGTTTGATTACTAAATTCAATTTGAGAAGCATCCCAGCTAATGTCTTGGCAAAGAGTGCACCTGAAATAGGTGCTTTATTCGACATTTTACAATATGCAGTATTCACTAAAAAAATCACTGAAGCACAAAACAGAGAGCTAAGATCAAAATCAGGCTGTTTCGAGGGTGGTCCACAGCCCCCACTTACATTCCAACAATGGTTAGCTTTGGTTGATCAGGCATTAGCTTTACCAAGCATCATTAAACCCATTCCTGTGCCTGCACCTACACCCACTACATCTACTGCTGACTCAAGTGCAGATTCTCAAGCAAGTGATTCTACCGAAGATACTAAAGAAGGCTTAAGTACTGGTGCCATGATTGGCATTGGTGTTGGTGCTGCAGTAGTTTTAGGTGGAATTGGATTCTTGATTTCCCGTCGTAAAAAAAGCTAAGCAATCATTCTTGAAAACCGATTAAATATCCTACAATTTGTAAATTACGATTATTGTATTTGAATTTGACTATTCCGAGCTTTGCAACTATATTGTTCCCACCCTATTTTTTTCTTAAATCTTTTCACTTGAAAGCATAAAACACAATGAGCGAAGTCTTACGAATACTCAGTTTGCCAATCAAAACTACTACGATCCCAGACATGACAAACTTTTTCAAAAAACCAGCTGGCACAATGAATCTAAGACCTATCCAATCTGAAATACTTTATACTGCACAACAAGCTCAAGGCTTACTAGGTCTTGTGGGGGTAGGGGAAGGCAAAACTCTTTCCTCTTTTCTTTTACCTCATGTTCTTAGTAAAAATGGAACAAGCCTACTAATCATCCCTGCAAACATGAGAGCACAATGCTTAAAGGATTGGGAAACCTATGAACAACATTTTTTCTTACCAAAAAGAGTAGAACTTCGTAGCTATGAAGAAATCTCTACATCTCCCAATTTACTCAAAGCAATCGCACCAGATGCCATTATCTGTGATGAAGTACATCGCCTAAAAAACAAAAAATCCACTCGCACAAAAAGACTCGCAAGATACATTTCAGCAAGATTCAAGTCGGGCAACCCCGTAAAGTTCGTTGGTTTGTCAGGAACAATTACATCTACATCACTTCGAGATTTTGCACACCTTGCTGCATGGGCATTGATGGAAAAATCACCCACACCTCTATCCTATGCACTGTTAGAACGATGGGCAAATGTCATTGATAGAGATGCAAAGCCATCTACAGCCGACAAAACCACAATGCAACCTCTCGTTCAAAAATTTGGTGGTGATGAACGAACTGCTTTCAAGCGAAGATTGATTTCTGCACCAGGTGTTGTGACATCTATCAAAGGCAGACCCCCTTGTGATTTAGCTATGCAAGAAAGAATCATTACAAATATTCCCGCAAATGTACTTGCTGCGATTGATCATGTGAATAAGACTTGGCAAACACCAGATGGCGAAGAATTAAATTCCCCACTTGAAAAAACAAGAATTTTTAGACAATTGATTTGTGGCTTTTACTATTTTTGGAATTGGCCTAATGGGAATGTAGATCGTGATTGGCTTAAAGCTCGTAGTGAATGGAACAAACAAATTAGAGAATACCTAAAAACTGCTAAGGAAGGTAGAGATTCGCCAGCTCTAGTGAAAAATGCTTGTGTTCGCCACCTATCAGGCAAAGAAAAAGACCCTACCTTGTCTACTGACCTACTACAAGCATTTATTGATTGGCATCCACATTCTAAGAAAGAACTCCCACCTGTAGGGGCAAGATGGCTTTCAAACTACCTAATTGAAGATATCATGAAATGGACAACACAACAAAACGAACCACCTATTATTTGGTATGAACATATCGCTTTTGCAGCTCGCTTGGGTCGTCTTACTAATTGGCCAATTTTTGCTCAAGGTACAAAATCCGATAAAGCTTTACTCTCAGTTTCTAGTCCAATCCCTGCAATCGTTTCTGCAAGAGCACACGCAACCGGTAAAAACCTACAAGTTTGGGGTAATCAGCTAATCGCAAACCCCCTATCAGATGGTGCTAGATATGAACAGCTACTTGGGAGATGTCATCGCACAGGTCAACAAAGACCTATTGTCAGTGCAACCGTATACAATCATAGGGTTTTTGCAGCAGCTCTCGCTCAAGCTAGACTAAGTGCTAGATATATCGAAGAAACTACCGAGCAAGAACAAAGACTCAATTATGCTACTTGGACTAAGGTCAAGATTTAATTTCAGCTTTTAGCAACCATTACTGCCATTCCCATCAAGCTCATTGCCAAACATACCTTTGGATTGAAGCCAAAAAATATCGTATTCAGTAGCATCTCTACAGCCAATGTCACAATCGTAGATAAAAGTGTGATCTGCCACACACTGATATATTCAAAGAGCATCAGTCTAGCTGTCAAAGCACAATAGGTTGTAATCAAACCTGTGTAAAACCACCAGTGAAAAGGTGACCAATCTAATCCCCATAGAATTTGAGCATTTGCTCGTACCCAATGTAGAATCACACAAACAACATTTAAAAGCACAGCTAACAATAATGTAGACATCGCATAAACACCTAAACCTTGGTTAATTGGAAAAGTGTTTTTCCATAAGTTAAATGAACAAGCTCATAGGCATCACAATTAGTACTTTCACAAATTCAAAAAAGTATTGTAACAAACCTGTGACATTTTTAGTTTTTATCAATATACCTAAACTTTTGCTATGTTTTTTTCAAATTCTAAACAAATTTTTCAGTCTTTTTTCATTTCGGATTGTTTGATCGCTTCTTCCACCAATTCCATTGATCTTGGGAACTTAGACCTTGTCAATTCTGCAATTCCTTGTGCATACAATCTGGTTTCATATTGAGCACTTGGCTTAGTTCTAAGTGTGAGAAAATGCATAATTGCTTGTAGACTACCTGTCCAAATACATTCAGTGTAGGTAGATACCGGCAAAACAATTCTCGCTTGTTCCTTTGCCACGCCCATCGACAAAAGCTGATGGTAAACTTGATCCATTGTGAAATAAGCAAAATCAAGTAGGGTAGATGCCTTTTGAGAATCCTCATTTGACAATGACCCAAAGGAAGATTGCTTGTTTTTGGTATCTTGTAATCTCCAAGCATCTGGTTTGAAATAGCCATGCTTTAGCTCTGTGTATCTGCCCGATTGCTCGTTTAGATCAAATCTCCAAGCACAACCAATTTCATGCTTTTGCCATTGCCTTAGAACGAAAATCGGTAATCTAACCTTGAAAGATAAAAAGGTATGACGAAAGGGGGATGTATGATGATTGGTCCACAAATATTTTAGTAGCTTTTCATCTCTTTCATTGAACTCTGTGGATTCTCTATTGTAGCTGACACGAGCTGCATTGACCACAGAAAGATCATTCCCCATCCAATCTACTAGCTCAACAAAGCCATCCTTGTCAACCTGTACCTTTGTAGGTGTAGTGTATTGGGTAAGTAAATGTGAGTAATCATCTCTAGCATATTCATCTAAAGGATTAGCTTGACCCCAAAAGTTTTGTAATTCACTAGAATTAGGATTAGGGTCTTCGCTGGATGCTGAAATATTTTCAAAATCGGTAGCTATAGATTCAATGTCTAAAGGCTGATCGTCTTGCTTTTGTAAGGAATGATTTCTAAGTAATAAAGCCATGTGATTTTCCTTTATCTTGACTTGTTTTTTTGTGTAGGGATGTTTGCTATTTTTTGGGTTCCCAAATTTGGAGAACACCATTTTCATCATATATAGGCTCTGCATTTTTGTACCATCTTAGAGCCATACTTGGGGAACAAGATGATGGTACATCGGGTGTGAAAATCTGCATATTTTCTTGCATGAGTCTTTGAACCTCAACTGCTACTTGAGATGCTTTTTCTAGAGGTGCTTCCACAATAATTTCATCGTGGATAAACAACACAGGTCTACAACCCCAAAAAATGGAATTTCGATCAAAGCAAGTCTTAGTGATCTCATAGAAAGATTTGAGTGCACCATCCGCAGCTACACCTTGTACGAATACATTACAAGCTTG
>Ga0194123_10003307_pt1 | contig 19544 bp, 16 predicted proteins | sample TA2MahsurfametaG_5_FD_155479 | JGI IMG/M metagenome (GOLD analysis project Ga0194123, IMG submission 155479) | Freshwater microbial communities from Lake Tanganyika, Tanzania - TA2015023 Mahale A surface | ecosystem: Environmental > Aquatic > Freshwater > Lake | place: Tanzania: Lake Tanganyika... | reverse complement strand
CAAGCGCGGCATGGAGCAAGGCATGCAGCAAGGCGAAATTGCTGTCATGAAGCGCCTTCTTCACAAGCGCTTCGGCGAACTGCCTGAAGAAGTCGAGCTTCGCCTCCACAAGGCCACCCCTGAACAACTCGAGGTCTGGACCGATCGTGTGCTGGATGCGCAGACCCTCGAAGAGGTGTTTGGATCCCACTGATTCGACACGGCTGACAACGCGCGAGTAGGGTAGCCAGGCTTGCTCCCGACGAGGCTCTAAGACCTATGGTAGTTGCAGGGCTAGAAACAGACAGTGGACTGAAACATTCGCTTATGGGCGCGATCTTTTCGAGCGAATAGTCTGGAACTTGGTTCCCTGAATGCCCACGGAAGGTTTATCGAGGTTTCGGAACTCGCACTCCGGGTCTCGACATGGGCGAAGCGGATTTCAATGATTTGAACCATCCAGCTTGCGGCGGCGTGGAAGGGCCCGAGCCTGTTGTTCGCATTGCCTTCCCGCTGATGGCCTGGCGCAAAGTACACGGGAGGAACTCCGTATGCTTCATCGTGCCCTGGAACACATTGCCCCGGCACCTTAGACCCCACAGGGTCCCTATCTCACGTCTCAGGACGGCGAATTGCTAAGCGGTTACCATTAGCGTCTTTCCTTGAAGGAGGCAGCGATGGTCGGCGATCAGAATTCGGGTAGAAACGCGGGTGCTGCCCCCTCCCGTTATGCAGGGCGCATATCGTGGCTGGGGCGACGGCGCGGGTTTGTGGTGGGGATGATCTGGGCGGGAGGGGCGAGCCTTGCTTTGGTGCACTACACGGCGCTACACGCACAGGAGTCGGTGACCGTTTTTGGCGCCCGACTCGGCGCCGAGCCCCGGGAGGGTCCCCTTTTGCGCATCGAAGGCACAGACCTCGATGCACGACGTGGTTCCACGCTTGGCGAGACCTTGAGTCTGCTGCCGGGGGTTCAACACTCGGCTTTTGGTCCGAATTCGTCGCGACCAACGATCCGTGGTCTCGATCAGGACCGGGTGAAGATCCTGCAAGGCGGGAGTGGCATGCAGGACCTGTCGTCCTTCAGTGCCGATCACGCGGTGGCAATCGACATGCTCCTCATCGACCGCGTCGATGTTCTGCGCGGCCCTGCGGCGCTGCTTTACGGTGGCAATGCGATGGGCGGCGTGATCAACGTGGTGGACCGACGCATTGTTCGCGCGGCCAGCGATCCCGCTTCCTCGCGAGTGCTCTTGCAGGCTGGAAATGGGGCCAACGACCGGTTGGCAGGTGCGGTGATTGCCGGCCCGCTCGGTTCCGGCTTTGGGGGTGCCGGCTCATCGGGCTCGAGTTCGGGTACGTCGCAATGGTTCGGCCACCTTGATGTATCGGGGTTTCGCGCAGGCGATACGCGCACGCCGGCCTTCAGTCTGGTGGATCACCACGCGGGTGAAGTCGCAGGACCGTTCCGAAGGATCCGCAACTCCGACTCGGATCAGCGCTCGGCTGGTGCCGGCCTCAGTTGGGTGGGGCCAGCCGGCCATCTCGGCGCTGCGATCGACGAGGTTCGCAAGGACTACGGGGTGACCGCCGAGGAGGGCACACGGATTGCGATGCACCGGCAACGCAGCCGTATCGAGGGCGAGCGTGCGTTCGGAGGGTCGCAGGATCTCAGACTTGGATTCCGTTTGGGCCAAACCAGTTACCGCCATGACGAGACCGAGGATGGCGAAGTTACGCGCTTCAGTAACCGCAACAACGACTGGCGCGCCGACCTCAGCTACGGCAGTCGTGGGAAGTACTCGGGCGTCGTGGGACTGGAAGGAGAGCGACAGCGCTTCAGTGCACTCGATGCTGAAGGCGGGTTTGCCTTCGTGCCTCCCAACCAGACCCGAAAGACCGCCGCCTTTGTATTGCAACGGTTGCCGTTGGGAACGAGCGAGTTGCAGCTTGCAGCGCGACAGGAGGAGGTAAGCGTGAGTTCGGAGGCCCTCGCAGCAAGCGGTGCCGGTACTCGAAGTTTCTCGCCGCGCTCCTTCAGTGTGTCGTTTGGTGCACCGCTCACGCAAGGCTTGAGCATCCTCGGCAGCCTTTCGCGTGCCGAGCGCGCGCCCTCAGCCTTCGAGTTGCTGGCCGACGGAATCCATCATGCGGCAGGTACCTTCGAGAAGGGCGACCCCCTGCTTCGCTGCGAAAAGGGTGATCTGGCAGATCTCAGTCTCAACTACCGGCAGGGCGAACAAGAGCTGAGGTTCTCGGTGTATCAGAGCCGCTTCAAGCGCTACATCGGCCTTGTTCGCGACCCGAGCCTTGATACCGAGCACGGTTACCACCACGCAGAGGATGGGGGCATCCCGGTTGGCGCGGCAACAGAGGAGGATGCCCATCACGATCGCGTGCCTGGCTACCGGTATCAGCCCGTGCGCGCAAGATTTCGTGGCATGGAGCTTTCCTGGAACACGAGCCTCCGCTTGGGGGACTCCACACTGCGGCCACTGGTGCAATTCGACCTCACCCGCGGCATTAACGCCGACACCGGCGAAGCGATAGCCCGGATTGCACCCAGGCGCGTGATTCTCGCTGCGGGTTGGGCCTGGCAGACACGCCACGGGCATGCGTGGCTGGTGCGCCCTGAACTCGTCTTTGCCGCGGCGGGTCGCCAGACGCAGGAGGATCGCGATTCGGAGAGCGACCCCGCACCGTCATATCGTCTGGTCAACCTGTACGCTGCGGTCGATGCGCGCGGCTGGAAAGGGCTGGGTAAGGGCATGAGTTTCTATGCGCGCGCACGCAACCTCACCAACGAACTCGCCTACAACGCGACAGCGCTGCCCAACATCCGAGCGCTTGCGCCGCTTCCCGGACGCAGCGTGCAGTTGGGGTTGCAGTTGCGCTTCTGAGCTTTGGCCGCGCGCAGAACGCGGTGGCGCCTGCGCAAGCGGGGTGCGCAAGAAAAGCTGCAGCCTCGCGGCCGGGGTCTTGAAAGTGGGGTGCGTCAGAAAAGCTGCAGCCTCGCGGCCGGGGTCTTGAGCCCGCGGGGGGAGTCGCCGCTGGCAGGCACTTGCGACCACTGGATCTCACCCACTTCACAAGTCTGGGTCACGGGTATCCACACAGCGCCCGCCTGTTCGGGCAAGCGCGCGGTGAACGAGAACTCGTCGAAGTGATCGTCGCGCAAGAACTGTTCGCGTCCCCTGGCCTCCCAGACGATTTCGACCACCTCCTCGGTCACGCGTTTGCCGTGACTCGTGTAGGGCTCCTCGAGCTTCACGCGGCGTGTACTCAAGTCCCAACCGGGCTTTGGTTGGGGCCTTGTGCCCTGAAACCCCCTGGGAAGCGTGACTGCAACGCGCCACGTTGCTGCGCCATCGCACCCGTGGCCTATGCGGATACTCCCTTTGTAGTGGGAGCCCGCTGGGGCCCGCGGCGGGTCAAGCACTGCATGGGCGTGTGCCGCGTGCAACGTGAGCATGGGCGCCGTAAGTACGAGCGCCGCAAGCACGAGCGCTCCAGGTCCGAGCGCTCCAGGTCCGAGCGTCGCAGGTCTGCGCGCCCGCTGGGTGCTCTGCTTCCACAATCCTGAATGGTCTGGTGCATGCATCGAAGCCTCCCTTCAGCGCATCGCATACCTGAGCTGCGTAACATAGCTGCGCTGCGGGTATGGGTGGAAATTCCAGTATTGATAGTTGTTCAGATTATCAATGCCAAACGCAAGACTCCACTGTCTGTCGATCCGGTAGAGCGCCCGCACGTCCACGGTGAAGAATCGCGATACGCCCATGTAGCTGAACCCGTTCACATCGGCGTTGTTGAGGGTGCGGAACTGCGGACCGCTGTAGCGGGCGGCAAGCGTGCCCGTCCAGTCGGTGCCGAAGCGGTAGGTGGCGAGTACCGTGCCGCGCCAGGACGGGATGTTGGGCTGGCGCTTGCCCACGGTATCGCCAGGCGTTGCCACGAAGCCGGCGTTTTCGGTGATCGTGGAGTCGGTGTAGGTGAGACTGGCGAGCACTTCCAGGGCAGGCACAAGGAGCCCGCGCTTCTGGAGCATCGCCTCGGCACCCCTTGTTTCGATCCTTCCAACGTTGGTGACCCGCGCAATGGAGCGATTGGCGATCGGATCGAAAACAGACTGGGAAAAGATACCGTCCTGGGTGATTTCCTGGAAGCAGGTGAGTCGCCAGTTGCTGTCGGCGAGGGTGCGCTCGTAGCTCAACTCGGCCGAGACCACCCGCTCGGGAAGAAGGTCTGGATCGTTGACGTACTGCGAATTGGTTGTGGAAGTGTTTCCGTACAGTTCAAACACAGTGGGCATCCGTACCGCGCGGCCGCTTGCAAACTTTACGACCGAGTCGTCGCTGAGTTGGTAGGAGAGCGCGGCCTTCGGAGACCGATAGCTCTTTTCGCGTTCTGGCCAGGACTGGTTGAACGCGGGGTTGACCGGCGTGGCAGCAATCCGCGTGTAGCCCTCGCTTGCCCGCCAGGTTTCGGAGCGCAAGCCAAGCACGGCGAGCCACTGTGGCGCAAAGCGCCACGCGTTCTGGATGTAGACACTGTTCATCCGGGTGGTTCCACCTGTGTCGCTTGCCATCGATCCGGCTGGATCAACCATCCAGTTTGGTGTGGCAGTTGCGGTGCTTGCTGCAACGTTCGAGGTGAGATAGGTCAGCCTGTAGCGATCAAGCTGATAACCGAAATCCACGATGTGCGCTCCGCCCACCCCCGCGGGCCTCCATGTGCCGCGCAGCGCCATGTTGTTCCAGCCGGTCCCGTCGCCGCGCGCGATCGTGCCGGGCCCGCCCAGAAGTGCGGCTGGCAAGGTGTTGGTCCCTGCGTTACGGCGGTTGGTATCGCGCGTGTAGTCGTAGAGACTCGCGGAAGCGGCCCAGTCGAACTCTCCCTGCGTAGTGGTCTTGAGAGTGAGGCTGTGCATCTGATGCAGCAGATCCTCCCGGGTGAGAGGAAAGTCACCTCCCGTGAGCGCTGCGAACTGCCGTCCGTCGATCACGATCGGGCCGGAGGTAACCGGTGCGCCGGTTGCCGCGTTACGCAGGTAGGAGGCGGGCCTACCCTGCGAGTCGTTCTGCCACAGGCCACCAAGGTAGGTCATGTTCAGTGTTGGCGAGAACGCGTAGGCGAGCTTGAACTTGAGGTGATCCTGCACCGTTGCGTACTGCGTTCCTGATCCGACAACACGGATATCAGCGTTGGCGTTGTTGCGGTCGGCCACGGCGCCGCTCACCGGGACGCCAGCGCTGGTGGGCGACGTCCCTGTGCCCAGGGTTCGGGTGGCGAAGGTCTGGGGCTGCCCGGTGCTATCGAGTCGGCTTGCGCTGATCAGCCACGACTATGGGCCTGCACGGTTGCCGATCGAAGCGTCGGTGCGCCAGGCACGGAAGGTCTCGTCGGTGTTGTAGAGCCTGAACGGTTGGTGCACGTAGCTCGCACCCGCAGTTGCCTCGAATCCGGTGGGCATGCGTGTAATGAATTCAACCACCGCGCCTGCCGAGTTGCCTGGATACGCCGCCGAGTACGGTCCATACATCACGTCGACGCGATCGATTTCGGCCGGCGTGACCATGCTCCATCGCGGAGGAAAGCTGAGACCTTGCACGCTGTTGCCGAGGTAATTCGACAACAGGATGCCATCGGCATACACCATGGATCGCGCCGGGTTGCCAGTTCCCGAGGCGCGGCTCGAAAGCATCGCATGATTGTAGTCTCCGATATAGCGTTTGCGGACCAGAAGGCTCGGGAAGTACCTCAGCGCATCCTCGCTGTTCATCGCGTTGATGCGTTCCTCGATGTCGCGGGCGGTAATGCCCTCCATCGTGGTGGGAATGATGGTGGGCAGTGAACTCGGCCGTCCGGAGGTCACAACCACCACACCGGTATCCCGGCTGAGAGGGTTGTCCTGCGCGCCGAGTGGCCCATGGGCAAGGGCGGTCAGCGTGAGGGCGAGAGGCGCAAGCGGCTGGAGTGGCTGGCGGAAGGGGGCAGTGCCGTGCGCTGAAGCGCCCGGGCCGTGTTGTGCGTTCATTCGTATCTTCCCTTGATGTCGGTGCCGCGCGCTGGATGCGCGGCCGACCTGGAGTTGCGCAGGTGGAGGCGGTTAGGCGCGAGCGCTCAGTCGCTGCGCGAGGCCTCGGTGAGGAATCAAACTAGCGCAGGAGGGAAGGGGGGCCTCGGGAGGGAAGCGGCGGGGCGGTAGCCGACGCGAGATGGGCACGCTGCCGCGGGACGAGCGCGTGTGCGAGTGAACTGGGCGCTTCGAAGGTGCTCCAGCGCGAATCGAGGCGGTGCTCGGAGATGGAGCAAAGAGGGCAATGCAGGTCGAGGAAGCCCTCCACCGCATCACCGCTGCCATTCACCAGCACGATCTTGCCGCCATGGGCAGCGGTGCAAACCGCCTCGAGCGTTGAGGGGCTCACGATCGGAGATCCCGCAGTGGCACCCACGAAAAGGGCAAACCACGCAAGAATCAAGCGCCGAAGGAGGCGACCGCGCAGACGCTGTACCAACATAAGATAAAGATAGCATGCTCTCCAGAGGCATCTCCAGGGCGGAGGGCCACTGCCAGTGGGTCTGACAACACTGCGGCGACAGGGCCTGAGGATCCTCTGGACTGCGATCGCGGCACGGGCTCAACGTCCGGACAGCGCGGCGGCCTTCACCAGACACCAGACCGGCGTGCCGACCGCGAGGCAGAGGTGGGCGCGCGCCCTTCGGCTGATTCGTGCAAGCAGCGGTTGGTCGGCGCAGCGTACTTCGGCGATCAGGTAGGCAGGATTGCGGTCGTCGACGATCGTCTCGATCCGTCCATGGACCTTGTTCTGAATGGTGCTGAGCACAGGCTCGGAAAGGCTGAGGCTCACATCGCTCGCGTTGATGTGCAGGCGCACCCTCGAGCCGATCTGGAGACCCTGAACGCCAATCCAGAACACGTCTGCGCCGAGTCCGATCGCGTACAGGTGGCATTCCGAATCCAGCGCCATGACCGTGCCCTCGAGGATTGCACCCGCTTCCCCACCAAGAAACAGCGCGGCGGCCGGGCTTGCGAAGATGCTGCCAAGCGCCCCGCTTGCCTGGGCAGTGCCGGAGTGCATGAGCACCACATGGTCGGCAAGCCGCGTGAGTTCCTCCATGGTGTGCGTGACGTAGAGCACCGGAATTCTCAGCGCCTTGTGCAATGCTTCGAGCCAGGGGAGGATTTCCCGCCGACGCCCCGGATCGAGGGAGGCAAGGGGTTCGTCGAGCAGGAGGATGCTCGGCTCGGTGGCCAGTGCCCGGGCGATGGCCACCCGCTGTCGCTCGCCCCCGGAGAGGCTCGAGGCGTTGCGTGCAACCAGATGTTCGATCCCGAGAAGCTTGAGCGCCTCGGCGAGTGCTGTGCGCGCCTCGATTCGGCCTACGCGCCTCACGCCATATTCGAGGTTTTCGCGCACATTGAGATGCTCAAAAAGGCTTGCCTCCTGGAAGACATAGCCAAGCTTGCGGGCCCAGGTTGGCACAAAGACACCACGGTCGTCGTCCTGCCAGACTGTGGAACCCAGTACCACGCGGCCGCTGCCCCGCTCGAGTCCGGCAACACAGCGCAGCAGGCTCGTCTTTCCCGAGCCCGATGCTCCGAAGAGAACCGTGATCCCCCCGGCGGGGAGGCGGAGGTCGACGTCGAGTTCGAAGTCGGCCCGCCTGAGCTTGATCGCCACCTCGAGTCCAGCGTCCACCGGCGCTTGCGTCACCTGGCGGCGCGCCAAGTCCTTCGGCGCTTCTGCGATGCGCCGCTCAGAGCGGTCCACGGTCGGTGCGCTTCTTGAGCCGAGCGAGCGCCACGAGCACTGCAAAGGAGAACACCACCATCCCCGCAGCGAGCGTGTGTGCCTGCGCATATTCCATCGCCTCGACATGCCCAAAAATCTGGGTGGAGACGGTGCGGGTCTTGCCGGGGATGTTGCCGCCTATCATCAGGACCACCCCAAACTCGCCCACGGTATGCGCAAAGCTGAGCACCGTGGCGGTGAGCAGTCCGGGCCTGGCAAGCGGAAGCGCCACGGTGAAAAAGACATCGAGCGGCTTGGCGCGCAGCGTGGCCGCCACCTCGAGGGGGCGCTGACCGATCGCCTCGAAGGCGTACTGGATCGGCTGCACTGCAAACGGCAACGAGAAGATGATGGAACCGATCAGCAGCCCTGTGAAGGAGAACGAAAGCACACCGAGGCCCAGCGCTTGCGTGATCTGCCCCACCCAACCCTGGGGACCGAGCACAACAAGCAGATAAAAACCCAGGACGGTGGGCGGCAGCACCAGGGGAAGCGTGACCAGCGCCGCAACCGGACTTCGCCAGCGCGAGCTGGTCTGCGAGAGCCACCAGGCCATCGGAGTGGCGATCAGCAGAAGCAGCGCGGAGGTGAGGCCTGCGAGTTGGAGGGTCACGACGACGGCCTGCCACGCCTCGCCGGTGATCGGTGAAGGCATCATGCAGCGGCGGGCAGCCTGGCGACCCTCAGCGCTTGATTCGCAGGATCGCGCGTGCGCAGTGTTGTGAGCCCCTGGATTGATGCGAGGACTGAATCGAGGATTGGTCCGAGGGTTGACTCGAGGATGGGTTCAAGGTTCATAACCGAAAGACCGGATGAGTGCCCTTGCCTTTTCAGTCTGCAGATATTTGAGCAAGGCGAGCGCAGCCGGGTTGTCCTTGCCTGGGTTGAGCAGTACGGCGTCTTGCCGGATCGGAGCATGCATCCCCGTGGGCACCACCCAGCCTGAGCCCTCCTTGATCCGGCCGTTCTCGAAGACCTGGGAGAGCGCCACGAACCCAAGCGGCGCATTCTCGGACGCAACAAACTGGAAGGTCTGCGTGATGTTTGACCCTTCCACTACCTTGGGGAGGATGCGTTCACGCAGTCCGAGCTTTTCAAGGGTTTCCATTGCCGCAGCTCCGTAGGGGGCAAGTTTAGGGTTGGCGATTGCGATCCTGTTGAAAGGAGCATTGCGCAGCACCTCGCCTTGCGCATCCACATAAGATGGCCTCCTGCTCCAGAGGACAAGCCTTCCGGTCGCATAGGTGAATCGGGTGCCCGCGATACCGAAGCCCTCTTTCTCGAGCCTGTGGGGTGTTTCGTCATCGGCCGCCAGCAACACCGCGAAGGGCGCGCCATTACGGATCTGGGCATAGAACTGTCCGGTGGCTCCAAAGGCAAGCGTGGCCTTGTGGCCGCTGTCGCGCTCGAAATCCTGGGCGATCAGCTTCATCGGTGCAGTGAAGTTTGCGGCAACGGCCACCTGGACCTCCGCAGCGTGGGCCTTGAAACCGGCCGTACCCACGAGTATTGCGCAGAGCATGCGACGGCGAGAGGCTGAACACGGATCAGGCAGCATGGCTTACTGCGCTATGGTAAAAAGGAATAGCGTAGTCTATCACGCCTTGCGATCAGGGCACTGCAACCCCACGGGGCATGACTTCGCTGCGCCGCACCTCGATCCGCGGCGGGCTTGCGCGGAGGTCGACCGCGATGTCCAGCCCGTAGACCCTGGTGAGTCGCTCCTCGGTCAGGACCTCGGAAACCGTTCCGAGTGCAAGCTGTCGACCCCGATCCAGGAGCAGCAAGCGGTGGCAATACCTTGCGGCCAGCGCCAGGTCATGCATCGCCATGACCACCGCGTTGCCCTGCCCGGCGTGCTCACGCAGGGCCTCGAGAAGGCCATGCTGGTGGAAGAGGTCGAGCGCCGCAGCAGGTTCGTCTGCGAGCAGCACCCGCGGACGGCCGGCCAGCACCCGCGCCATCGCAGCACGCGCCTGTTCGCCGAACGACAGGCCAGGCACCAGGCGGTGTGCCAGATGTTCCACATGCATCCTGCGCATGGCCTCGCCGATCGCGTGCGCTTCGGTGTTTCCCCAGGGAAGCCGTCCCAGGCTCACCATGTCGTGCACCGTGAGCGACCAGACGCACTGCGGAGCTTGCGGCAGCAGCGCAAGGATGCGCGCGCGCTCCCGAGGGTGCACCGCACGCAGATCCTCCCCAAGGAGACGCAAGCTTCCACGGGCTTCGAGGAGACCCGCCAGGGCATGGAGCAGCGACGACTTGCCTGCCCCGTTGGGCCCGATCAGGCCGAGCAATTCGCCTGCGTGCAGATCAAGGGAGACCGGCTCGAAGCGACCCGGAACGCTGAGTCGGTCGAGCGTCATCAGCGGCATGGCAGGCTGCGGCGTGGCAGGCTGCGGCATGGTGGGCTGCGGCACGGCGGGCTGCGGCATGGCAGGCTGCGGCATGGCAGGCTGCTTCGTCGTGGGCTGTGTCATTGCAGCTCGTGTCATGGCGAGCTGTGCCATGTCTTGCGCTCCTTCCAGACCAGCCAGAGGAAGAAAGGCGAACCGAGGAGCGCAGTGATCACGCCGAGCTTGATTTCCCGGTCGGGCGGAATTTGCCGCACCAGGAGATCGGCAAGGCAGACAAGGAGTGCACCGAGGAGCGACGATGGCACCAGAAGGCGGTCGGGTCGATGCTTCACCCAGCCACGCAGCAAGTGGGGCACCACCAGGCCCACGAATCCAATCGCACCGGCCACTGCGACTGCAGCGCCTACGAGCATGGCTGCGGCAAGTATCACCCGGCGACTGTGGGTGGTGAAGACATATCCGAGGCTTTGCGCCACGTCCTCGCCAAGGCTGAGCGCGGCGAGAAAGGAGCGCTCTTTCCAGAGAATGAGCGCTCCGAGCGCAAGAGCTGGCGCGAGCAGCGCCACATGCTGCATCCCGCGCTCCGACACCGATCCAAGCAGCCAGAACACCAACTCCTGCATCGCGAAGGGGTTGGGTGCGAAATTGAGCGCGGTGGCGAGCAGTGCCCCAGCGATCGTGGACAACGCCAGACCCGCGAGCAGCAGGGTGGAGGCCCGGGCGGGACCTGCGATCCAGAGCAGGATGGTCAGAGTACCCCCTGCGCCGAGCAAACCGGCAAGGGTGGTCGACAGGATTCCCGCTTCAGGAAGAATGCCGTAGTAGAACACGGTGGCCGCACCAAGAGCGGCGCCCTGGCTCGCGCCCGTGAGTCCAGGGTCTGCGAGCGGGTTACGCAAGAGTCCCTGCAGTGCTGCGCCGCTCAACCCAAGAGCAGCACCCACGGCGAAAGCCAGCAGCGTCCGTGGGAGTCGGATTTCACCGATCACGATCGCAGCGTACGTGGCTTCGCCCGCAAGCCAATCGTGAAGCCCACGGAAGACCTCAACCTCCACCGGCCCGGTCGCCAGCGAGACAACCCCGAGCAGCGCCACGCCCACCCCAAGAAGGGGCGTGACCCAGGCGCTCATGTTCACCGCCGGAGTTGGTCCACCAGCGACTGTGCCCACGGCCCTGGACACTGCCAGCGCCACGCGTCGGTATGGATCCAGTGCTCCGGTGGCACCGCCCTGCGCAGCACAGGGTGCTGCGCAAACCGCTGAGCCAGCGCAGCATGCGCAGACCCCGACCAGACGATGCGATCGGGGGGGTGGGAGGCAAGGGTTTCGAGATCGAGCCGGATATGCCCGGCGCGCTCGAGGTAGTTGCTCCAGCCTGCATGCCGGATCAGGTCATGCTCGAAGGTGCCCTCGCCAACACCGTAGCCGTTGGGGCCAAGCAGGAGCAGGCGGCCGCGCGACGCGGCGGGTGCCGCGCGGGGTAGAACACCGGATGCGTTGTCGGGTTTCCTGGACTCCGCTGCCAGCGGTGGGAGAAAGGGTCGCGGAGCATCTCCTTCGTTCATTTCGCGGCCGAGCACTTCGAAGATGCTGCGCTCGACGGTGCGCAGTGCGTTGAGCGATTCAGGGTGCGCAGTGATCACGACCCGCAGCCCCGCCGCAGCGAGCCGCTGGCGCAGCAAGGCTGCGTTGAAATCGTTCACAACCACCCAGTCCGGCTTGAGCGCGAGGATCATCTCGAGGCTTCCGTCGTGGGAAGGGTGGCGCCCGGCGGCCGAGGGTGGTGGAAAGCGTTGCGCCCGCGGCGAGAGCCATAGCGTGTGCCCTGGCAGCGCGTAGTAGGCGAGTAGCCAGTCCGAACACACATCGAGCGACACGATGCGACGGGCGGGTGCGGTGCCTGTTGGCACAGGGGAAAGCCTTGCATCTGCCGGCCCAAGGGCGGACACAGTGGCCGCCGGCCCTGGGAAAAGAGAGGCGCCCGCTGGCGCATGCGAGGGTGCAGTGGCTGCCGGCCCCGAAAAAAGAGAGGCGCCCGCTGGCGCATGCGAGGGTGCAGTGGCCGCGGGCGGCATCGCTGCAAGGGCAAGCATGGGCGCAACAAGGCAGGCGAGCAGTGCCGGCGCCCGCCCAAAGTGCGCAGCACGATGAGACAGTACCCGGACACCGTCACGATCCGGGCTGGTAGTGCACCGAGAAGTACACACCGCGTGGCGGCGCCGGGTAACCATTGGCCAATGCATAGGTCTTGTCGAAGCTGTTCTCAACCCTCACCCGCGCGGTCCAGCGCGCCCCCAGTGGCTGCGCCGCAAAGAGGTGCAGGACCGCGAAGCCCGGATTGGTGGTGATCCGATCGTTCTGATCATAGTCGGCACGGTTGCCTGAGGCGATCAGCCGCGCGGCAAGCGATACCTCACCCACCGTCTTGCGCAGGTCGATCGTGGCGTGGGCTCTAGCCCGGCGGAGCAGGCGCTGGTCGCTCTGGAGGTCACGCGGGTCCTGCCACACAGCGCTGAAGGTGTAGTTCCAACCCGCCTGCGATCCAGCCAGACTCAATTCATAACCGTGGTTGCCCACTTCCTCGAGGTTGAGAAAGCGAAACCCCGCCGCAGCCGGCCCGTAGTTGATCGCGTTTCGGGTCTTCGACGCGAACCTCGTGAGGCCCAGTGTGCCCAGGGTGGAGGTGTGGCGCAGGCTCAGGTCGAAACCGCGGTGGTCTTCCGGTTGCAGGGCGGGGTTGCCGTAGACGGGGTTGAAGAGTTCGAGCGTGCCTGGTGCCCGAAAGGACGTTGAGACGAGGCTGCCGATACGCAGGCTTTCGCACGGGCGATAGGCGAGTCCGATCAACCAGGTCGTGGCCGAGGTTTTGACCGACGCCTCCGAAGATCTGGCTTCGATCGCATCACGACGGAGGTTGATCTGGGTGTCGAACAGTCCGAGGCGTGCGCTGTAGCCCGTGTAGTACGCGTGCAACTCACGGTTGTAGGTGGTTGTGTCGCTTCGGAAGGCGCCTTTGGAGCCTTCGACTCCAAAGGCAACGCGGCCGGGCCCGAGCAGGTAGTGGCTGGTCCATTGCACGCTCGTCTGACTCCCCGCGCTCGTGCCTTGGCGGGGTAGCAGGGCGCCGTCCTTGAAGTCTGCATTCTCCAGATTCGATCGGGTGAACCCGAGACGCGACGACCATGCAGGAGTGATTTCAGCGCGCGTGTAGACCGTGAGGTCTTCGCTGCGGCTGGTGCCTCGGTGCGTGGCGAGACTCGACTTGAGGCGGATATCCGGAAAGTTCGTGTAGTCGTAGCCATACTCGTCATAGTCCACCCGCCCGCGGATGGCATTGGCCTGCACACCGAGCGAGAGCCCCTCGCCGATGCGACCTTGCGCATGGGCAAAGACCGAGGTGCGACGAAACCCGTCGCGATCAGGATTGACACCCGGCCAGCCCGGGTCGATCGCCGAGTAGCCCGCGGTTTCAAAACGCTGAACGCTCACGCCGATGCGGCGATCCTTTTCACCTGACTGCAGGCCGACGGCGAGGTCGGTCGTGCCCCGGGATCCCACGGATGCAGACCCGGACGCGCCGCTTGCCGCGTCTCCCGAACGGGTATACACATGGATCACCCCGCCTGTTGCGGCCTCGCCATGGATCGCACCCATGTTGCCACGGAGGATCTCGATTCGCTCGATCTGGTTGGGCGGGATGTCGAGCATCCTGGGCGTGCCGCCCTGGTCGACCTGCACGCGCACATCGTCGATGAAGAGCGCAACACTCTTGCTTGACTGGCCGCGCAGGAAGATCGATGACACGCTTCCGGGGCCACCGTTGCGGCCGATCTCCACGCCGGGCTGGCCTTGCAGAAGGTCTACAAGCGTGGGCGCCTGGAGCCGTTCGATCTCCTGCCGGCCGATCACGCTCGCTGCGAGCACGGTGTCGCGCAGTTGCTGCTCGCCGCGCGTTGCCGACACAATCACAGGGTCGGCAAGGCCTTCAGCACGCAGACCGGGATGCAGTGGCACGAGCCACTGCAACGGTGCCACCACCGCCATGACCCGCACAGATTTCATCACTTCTCCCGGCAACGGATCACCCCGTCGTTGCAATCAGAACGAAGCGCCTGGAGAAGCGATCGAAAGGGTCGGCCACCGGATCCCCGCAGCGCTCGGCATGTGTCACAGGCCGGTATCCGGGCTCGCAAGTCTTGATACACCGCCTTCCCAGGCGAACCCAGTGGCCGTATGGCGTATCCGCACTCACTTACCGTTGCGGGGGCAGCATCGGCTTTGCCTTCTGCAGCGGCTCACCGATTTCCCGTTTAACGATGCACGCTGTAAAAACGTCATCGCACCTTGACAGGCCAAGTGTACAGGCAAATGGACGCAGCAAGTCGGCGGAAAAGATGCTTGCGCCTGGGCGCCGCCCGCAGTGAGGGGCCGGGTTGCTCGAAGCATGCAACGATTTTTTCTTCAGGAATGCGAGCATCTTCCAGCCGGAGAGTGCGAAGATCTCGTGGTTCGATGCCAGTCCCGGGAATGCGGGTTGTGCCTCAGAAAACCTGCGCAAGGAGCCGTTATGCTTCACCGGGAATCGGAGGTTTCAGGCATGCTCACGGCAGTCCTTAAGGCACTCACGAGGCTCGTGATGGTGCTGGCGCTTGGTGCGGGAAGCGCAAGGGCGCAAGCGCCGGAGCAATGGGTGGAGTGGGGCGACCGGATCCACGGCGGTTTCGGCAGCCTGGTTGCACTTGGCATCCGGATCGGACTCGATGCTTCACAACGGCTCGGTGCGCAACGTCGTGAACTGATCGTGGACTACACCGACGGCCCCAACACACCGTGTGCCTGCGTGGTCGACGGAATTGCGATTGCGGTCTCGGCAAGCCTCGGCCAGCGAACGCTGAGGCTTGCGCATGCACGCACTGAAGAGGGCTTGCTTGCAAGAGTGGTTTTCACGCACCGAAGCCATGGGGGCAGTCTCAGCTACGAGATCCCGTACGAGGTACTCGGACTCATGCAGGACATCAACCGTGAGGAGCAGGCCGCCGGGAGGTTCCGGGCGGTGATGAGCATCGACCCGACGCGACTCTTTCGGTTCGCGGGCAATGCGGGGCGAAATTGAGCGCAGCGTGCATGCGCGCTGCCACTGGCGAGCCCTTCGCACGCTGCTACCATCGACGCTCCACGCACGATGCGGGCGCACGCGTCTCGGCCCGCCGCGTGGCTGGTTGGTCCTGATGGGAGGAGTAATGCTCGAACAGTATCCGATGACGATCCCTGACTGTGTGTTTGCCTGGCGCTGCGTGGCCATCGTGGATCCGTACACACCAGGATCGGTGGCGGGGAGCGATGTTGACGTCGACCCCGGCTCGGGCGGCAGGGCTGAGGGCCCCTGAGGCGGGCAATACCGTCACGGAGAGTTGCCGCGTACGCACCGTTCACGGTCCCGGCGATCGAGCCGCTTGGGGAGCTCCACCTCGAAGCCGGGCTGCGTCGTGATCTGGATGCCAAGACCAAGCCGCAGGGCTCGCTTGGCAGGCTCGAGGCGCTTGCGCTACGGTTGGGCTTGATCCTGGGCAGTCAGCGGCCCCAGTTGCTCGCGCCGCAGCTGTTGATCTTTGCGGCGGACCACGGTCTTTCCGCGCAAGGCGTATCGGCGTATCCGACCGCGGTCACCCGGCAGATGGTGCGCAATTTTCTTGCCGGGGGCGCTGCGGCATCGGTGCTCGCGCGGCAGCATGGTCTGGCGCTTGGAGTGGTTGACTGCGGTGTTGCAGCCAGCTTCGAGCCCCAGGAGGGCCTCTACCATGCCAAGGTGGAGGGTTGCGGTTTTGGCACTGCCGACGCGAGCCAGGGCCCGGCGATGCGCCTGGAGCAGGCAGTGCAGGCGATTCACAACGGCGCGCAACTGGTTTCAGGTCGTCCCGGCAATGTGCTGATTCTGGGCGAGATGGGCATTGCCAACACGTCGGCAGCCAGCCTGTTGATGGCACGCCTCACAGGCTTTCCGATTGCGCAGTGCGTGGGGCGCGGTACCGGGCTCGACGATGCGGGCCTTGCGCGCAAGATCGCGGTGCTGAGCGCTGCGCTTGCAGTGAACGCCCGGGCCCTGCTGCCCCTCGAAGTGCTCGCTGCGCTGGGAGGCCTCGAGATCGCCACCATGGTGGGCGCAGTGCTGCAGGCGGCGGCCCAGCGGCGGATCGTGCTGGTCGACGGGTTCGTCACGACCGCGGCGGTTGCGCTTGCCTGCGCGCTGGCTCCGGGCGTGCTGGAGCGCTGTGTCTTTGCCCACGTGTCGGCTGAAAGCGGTCACGCGGCGTGGTTGCGGCAGCTTGGCGCGGAGCCACTCCTCGATCTGGGTCTGCGGCTGGGTGAGGGCTCGGGCGCTGCGCTCGCGTGGCCACTGCTCGTGTCTGCGTGCAGATTGCTGGCCGAGATGGCCGTGTTTTCCCCGGACGGTGTTGTCGGGCAGCCCGCTCCGACGGACTGAACCTCGCCACCCATGCGTGAGCAGTTGCGTCGGGAAGTTCTGCTCGCCGCAGTGGCGCTGCAGTTCCTTACCCGCTGGCCGATCCGCTTGCCGATTCAGCGTGGATCGTCTGATGGCCCCGCCTGGGACGATCGCTGGCTTGCCGTCTGTGTGCGCCATTTCCCCGCAGTGGGCGCAATGATCGGCTTTGCGGTGGGTGCGGTGGCGTGGGGAGCGGCGCTCTTGTGGCCGCCCACCCTTGCGAGCCTGCTCGCCGTGGCTGCCGGTGTCTGGTGGACCGGAGCCTTTCACGAGGACGGTCTTGCCGACACCCTCGATGCGCTCGGTGGCAGTGTCGACCGCGAACGTGCACTCGCGATCATGAAGGACTCCCGGATCGGCACTTACGGTGCGACCGCCCTCATCCTCGTCTCGCTGATACGCGTGACAAGCCTCGCTGCGCTCGTGGCACTGAGTCCGGTGCTCGCGCTTGCGGCGTGCGTCTGGACTCACGCGCTCGCGCGCTGGGTGAGCGTGGCGATGATGGTTGCCCTGGCCTACGGGGGCGATGCCGAGCAGGCCAAGGCAAAGCCACTCGCACTGGGGGTGCCGGCGGGACAGGCGTGGCTTGCTGCCCTCTGGCTGATTCCCGCGGGCGTCCCGCTCGCGCTCTTCGAGCAGGGAGGTCTGGGACTCGCCGTTTCCTTCGCGGCTGCCGGAGTGCTTGCCCTCGGGATGCGCCGATGGGTCGTTTGCCGTCTCGGTGGCTACACCGGGGACACCCTTGGAGCCGCAGAACAACTTGCGGAGGCTGCGATAGGGCTCGGCCTGGTTGCCGTGCTCGCGGCGCCGCGATGAATCTGCCTGCGAACCCCGAAGCAGTAATCGTGTTTGCCTGGCGCCATCCCAAACCCGTAGGTGCAGCGGGTCGGTGTGTGGGCAGGGTGGATCTGCCGGTGGATCCCCGCAAGGCGCGGCGGCTTGCGTATCGCCTCTGTGAACTTGCACGCAAAAACCAACTGCCGCGCGAGGTGCTCACTTCGCCGCTGAGACGATGCGCCGACGTGGGTCGGATCCTGCGCCGCTGGGGCTGGCAACACCGGATCGACCCTGCGTTGCTCGAGGTGGACTTCGGGAACTGGGACGGGAGACACTGGAGCGCAATTGGGCGTGATGCGATCGACGCGTGGTGCAATGACCTTGCCCACCGGTGCCCGGGTGGCGGCGAGAGTGTTGTCGATCTCCTGAGAAGGGTTGCTGCATGGCAACCGGGGTGCGCGCGGCTGCTGGTGGGGCATGGAGGCTGGTTGTCGGCAGCAACCTGGCTCGCCGAAAACGGGGCAGCGGCCATCGGCCGCGCGATCGACCCGGGCGAGTGGCCTGCGGCACCCGCCTACGCCTCGTCTTGCAAACTGGTGGTGCCGTTGGCGCCCGGAGGCCACGCTGGGTACGGGCGGCCGTGACGTGCGTGGCAAGATGCGCCTGGCGTTGGGGGGCTTCCCCACGGGAGTATCGACGATGCATGGATTGCCAAGAAGCGCGCCTGCCGATGCGCCGCTCGACCCGATGGAGGCACTGCTCCAGGGGCCCTTTGCGCCCAGGCACGATGAGTCGGACTTCGTGGATCTCCCGCTGGTCCAAGGCAGGGTGCCCGAGGACCTCAACGGCGTTTACTTGCGCAACGGCCCGAATCCCCGCTTTGCACCGCTTGGCCGCTACCACCCTTTCGACGGTGATGGCATGGTGCACGCCGCTCAGGTGCAGGCGGGCGCGGTGCGGCTGCGCAATCGATGGGTACGCACCGACGCATGGCAGCATGAGCAGGCAAATGGTGCGGCGTGTTATCGGGGTATCCGGGAGACCCGGCAGGGGCTTTCCGAGCGGCCCCTGAAAGACAGTGCCAACACCGACCTGATCGGGCATCGCGGCAGAGCCCTCGCTCTCTGGTACCTCGCGGGCGATGCCTGGGAACTCGATCCCGTCAGCCTCGAAACGCTCGGGCGGCATCCGGCGGTTGCAGCCCAGGGCGGCAAGATCTCGGCGCACGCGAAAGTCGACGAGCAGTGTGAGGAACTGCTTTTCTTCGATTACGGCATCGAGGCCCCCTACCTGCACTACGGTGTCGTCGGGCGCGACGGAAGCCTCAGCCACCGGGTACCGATCGCACTTCCGGGCCCCCGCCTGCCGCACGACATGGCCATCACCGAGCACTTCACCGTGCTTCACGATCTGCCCCTGCTGCACGACCCCGGGGCCTTTGCGCTCGGGCGGCACAAACTGCTCTTTCGCGCGGATCTCCCCGCGCGCTTTGGCGTGATTCCGCGCTACGGAAGCCCTGCAGCCTTGCGCTGGTTCGAGTTCTCGCCCTGCTTCGTCTATCACGTGGTGAACGCCTGGGAAGAACACGATTTGCGCGGTCACTGGGTCACGATGGTGGGATGTCGCTACATGCCGGCAAAGCGTGCCGATGGATCGATCGATACGCTCGAAACCGCGCGGGATATCGCAGCCCTGCGGATGCGTGCGCGCCTTTGGCGCTGGCGGATGAATCTCAGCACCGGGCAGGCCGAGGAGTGCTGCCTCGACCCGGAGCACAACCTCGAGTTCCCCACGGTGAACCACGCACGCGTGGGTCGCCCTACCCGCTACGGCTACCTGGCTGATCAATGCGAGCAGGAGGTGCTGCAGTTTCCCGGTCTGCGCAAATGCGATCTCGCAAGCGGTACCACCCTGTCGTCGTGGCGCGAGCATCCCGCCGCGAGTTGGTACTCGGAACCTTGCTTTGCCGCAGCCAACGGGGCAAGGTACGAAGACGACGGCTATCTCATCGCATTCCAGTGGAATGCGGCAAGCCAGCGGCAGACGCTCGACATCTTCGATGCGCACGACCTCTCGAGCGGCCCGATTGCGCAACTGGCGCTACCGCGGCATG
>Ga0194123_10003302_pt1 | contig 19580 bp, 18 predicted proteins | sample TA2MahsurfametaG_5_FD_155479 | JGI IMG/M metagenome (GOLD analysis project Ga0194123, IMG submission 155479) | Freshwater microbial communities from Lake Tanganyika, Tanzania - TA2015023 Mahale A surface | ecosystem: Environmental > Aquatic > Freshwater > Lake | place: Tanzania: Lake Tanganyika... | reverse complement strand
GTACTGGCCACGCTGCGCACAGCAGCGCTGAATCTGCTGCGCCTGGCTGGATTCGACTCAATCCGCGAGGGCCTGCACGCGGTGATGCACGACATCAGGCTGCTGCTTGCGATGGCGATGCGGAAGCCGCAGGAGAAGCCCAGCTGACACTTTGAATCAGCCCTGTCAAGCCCCCGGGTGTACTGATCAAAGGGGTGACAACTTTCCTGAAACCGGGGGGGTCTGCAGGCTCAAGCAGGTCTCCGTTTTTGTTGGGGCTGACTCCGAATTCACTTATTCAGGAGGCCCTACTTGCAAATAGATTATGTAAAAATATACTAAGTTAAACTGTAAAATTGAATATCTTAAAGAGATTTGACAAAATCTAATGCTTTATTCAGGATAGGAATAGGATGATTTCGAGAAGCTTTTGCAGCAAATATATTGACATTGTAATAATCGTCTAAGGCTTGATAATTAGAAGTTGAGTATTTTTCTACAACAGTTACTTTCTTTTTGAATGGCATCTCATATGAATCAATATATCTTCCGAAAACGAGCTCATCTGGCTCATTATCATTAGCCCAAATCTGATTAAGCGGAGATATTCTCATTGATGTGTCTTGTAAGCCAAATGACTTAAGATAAAAACCGGTGTAGTCGATAGCCGTAAATAGTTCAGGCACCCTTTGATACAAGTCACCAGGCATTCTTTGTGTAATCTCAATAATTTTCCAAGACTTATCAGATATTCTCAACTGGCAATGCCACAAACCATTCGTAATACCCATTCTATACGCAAGATTAATTAATTTAATGGTTATCTCTGAATTCCTAATTACTCGAATGAATTCATTTGAAGACACGGAGCCGATCACTCTAAAGCGAGTATTGTCTACAATTTCTGTGTCAGCATATAGAAGACGGCCAGCCCCATTTCCTTCCAAAAAAATACTTATGCTAATGTCAATTCCTGGGACAATTCTTTCTAAGATATATGGGAAAGTAGTATTTGGTGATTTATGATGTTCAGTCAGTTCTTGGTATGAGTTTATAAATTTAATCCCTCTTCCCCCGCCAGCATGACACGGTTTGCATATTAATGGTAAACCTAACTTACTTTCTATATCATCTAATATGTCGTCAGTATTAATAACTCTAAAACAAGGGCAGGCGTCCGACAATAATGTTGAGAGCTTATTTCTAAATAAAGTCTTTGAATGTATTTGGTAGAAACTGATGAGGGAATGAGATAAAGTATATTCTCTGCTCTTGCAAGCCTTGGAAGCACAATAAGCTTTATAGTACATATCATGGCAGCCAGGGACGACAATTTGAGGTTTAATCAGATCCAGCAAATTGTTAGTGCTCTCTGGGCTGTGATAATCAATTCTGTGAAACTTATCCGAGAGCCTGGCAACAGTAAGATGGTCCGCATGCCCGGCGGCATGCACACTATAGCCTAATGACCTTAGCCGCTTAAATATTGTTAGTGTCCCAAGATTAGGGCCTATTAGAAGTGCTTTCAATGTGAATCTTATTTGTGATCTAAATAAAAAGATTGTAATCTGGGACGCTAAGTTTGTCTAGGTCTAGAGTTCCATCTTTGGCCATTGAGGAGAGTTTATCAAGATGTAGATTGGTTTCATGCCGTATACAATGGAACTTACAGTCATTGCAAGGGACTATTGATGATCTCAATGTTTTTACTTTAGAGGAGCGCCAAAGATCACCGAAGCTCGTATGTTCGACAGTCCCATAGCTCTTCTCTGACTTTCCTCGAAAGTAAGGACAAGGATATACACCATGAGGTGTTATTAAAGTTCTATATTTTAATGTTTGACAAGAGTTGTAATCTTTGGGTTGAGTCTTAGTATTTGCATCAAGAGCTGTCTGCATATTGGTTGCGCCATATACTGTAAAATTGTTTGTCTGAAGTTCATGGGCTTCAGAGAATTCTTGCTTGGCTTTTAGGATGTCCTCAATAGGATGAATAAAGTGATAATGATCTTCATCAAAAGAGGGCTTTAGCTCAAAATAGTCACATCCGATTTCTTTCGCAAGTGCGGCTGCGCTATAAATTTCATAACAATTCGTAGAATATACTGAATGAGTGCCCTGGGGTATAGGGAGCATGCAATACGAAAATCCTATGACTGTATTTCTTTGATTTTCAGAAGTCAAGGATTTAATGTTATCTAATACTTCGGAAAGACGTGAATTTCCTTTGTGATCAGGCCGAACTACAGAAAAAAGGCCATCAGAAGCCGCGTCTACGGAAATTCTAACCCAGGAAGCATAATTTAAAATACAATCTTTATATCTTTTTAGAAACAAGCCATTTGTAGTTATTCCGATAGCAATTCCAGCTTGTCCAAGTTTATTGATAACTGTTTCTATGGCTGGATGCATCATCGGTTCGCCTCCTCCTATAAGTACAACAGCTTTGACTCCATTTTCAATTAATTCGTCGACTAAGCTAATGAGCCGTTCTCGCGTGAAACCTCCATTGCCTAGAAGTTTGCCACTAATGCAGTCTGGACATGCTAGGTTGCATGCTGTTGTTGGATCAAGCTCAACAACCCAAGGGAAAGAAGGATCACCACCGTTCTTAGCTAGAAATTTAAGGAAAGCCTTCTGATATAGCTTTGAAGAAAGCTGCAATTCAGATTTTGCTTCGATTGATTTTGCCTCTTGGTTCATGTCGAAGGAGGCTCCTGGGGGATCAATAATCTTCATGCTAGCACGGATTTTACGGCTGCCGTGACTCTCGACAGCTGATGTTGAAGCATAGGGGTAGGTGAAGGCAGGTTAATACCTCGATTAGCGAAATCACTGGAAAGATAGTGGCAATCAAATGCTTTCCGGCCCGCAACGCCAACACTAGACAGTGGCCAAAAGAATTGGCGGGCGTCAATTCCGTTTGATGAGAATTCATTCTTGAGAATACCCATTAAATTAGGATCGTAACTGTTACCCATGATCATGGTGGGCATCCAATGGCCATTGGTGCAGAATTGAGGCTCTGGGTTCATTTGGATGTCTAAGGAATAAAATTTATCTTTGTATTGCTTAAAAGTCTTGTGTTTCATGTCCATGATTTCCGCTATTCTGGCTAGCTGTGCACAACCAATGGCCGCCTGGATGTTGCTCATCTTGTACTTAAAGCCCACCATGTCGGGCCAGAACTGCTTGCTCTGCCCTCTCGCTCTCCCATGGTTGGACAGCGTCAGCACCTGCTCGTAGAGATCGGGGTCGTTGGTCACGAACATACCCCCCTCTCCTGTGGTGATCGTTTTGGTGCCGTGGAACGAGAAAGCACCAAAGAGGCCCATACTCCCGGCCCGCTCACCGTAGTATATTGATCCAATGGCCTCGGCAGCATCTTCAATTACGGGGATTCCGTGGCGCTCGCCGATCGCCAGCAAGGCATCCATGTCGCAGAGATTGCCGTAGAGGTGCACCGCCACGATCGCTTTGGTCTTGGGCGTGATCGCGGCCTCCACCTGTTCCGGGTCTAGACACCAGCTGTCCGGCAGGATGTCCACAAACACCGGCGTGGCGCCCAGATGCACGATCGGTGCGGCGGTGGCGATCCAGTTGGTGTCGGCCATTATCACCTCATCTCCAGGGCCTATTCCCAAAGCATGCATGCCCATATGCAGCGCGCCGGTGCAGCTGCTGGTGGCGATCGCGTAGTTCACGCCTAGGTGGGCCTTGAACGCCTCCTCGAAGCGCACGATGTAGTCGTAGCAGTGCTCGCCCCAGCCATTAGCCGCAGCGTCAGTGGCGTACTGCACCTCCAGCTCAGTGATCGAGGGCTTTGTGTAGGGGATCTTGTGGATCTGCTTGGTTTGCATCTCAACGCCCTCCATTCCAATGATGCAGCTTTGGAATCACTGTCACCAGATCACTGCCTGGCATTTGCTGTCGCAGCTCTTCGATGAGGTTCCAGGGCAGAACCAGTAGGGTATCTGCAGACTCTGCCGCGAGCTGCTCTGGGCTGATTACCGGGATGTGGCTCCCGGGGAGCAGCATGCCCACCTTACTCGGAGCGCGGTCGGCCACGGCGGGCAACAGGTCGGCCTTGATCCCGGCGTAATTGAGCAGGGTGTTGCCCTTGGCGGCGGCGCCGTAGCCCAGCACGCGACGGCCCTCGCGTTTGGCCTGCAGCAGAAACTCCAGCAGGCCGTGCTTCGCGCTCTCGGCCCGCTGCTGGAAGCCTGCGTAGGCCGCCAGTGTTTCCAGCCCTACCGCCGCTTCGGCCGCTAGCACCGCAGCTACCGCCGCTGTGGCTTCAGCGGCAACCTGGTGGGCCAGCCACACGCGCAGGCTGCCGCCGTGGGTCGATAACTCCTCCACATCCACCACCGCCAGCCCTGCTGCCGCGGCGATGCGTGCCACCGCCCGCAGGCTCAGGTAGCTGTAGTGCTCGTGGTAGATCGTGTCAAACTGATTGCCAGCCAGCAGCCGCAGCAGATGAGGAAACTCGATCGAAGCACGGCCTTGGGGCTTGAGCAGCCGGGCGATGCCCGCCAAAAAATCATTGATGTCGGGCACGTGGGCCAGCACGTTGTTGGCCACCACCAGATCGGCGGGCTCCAGCTCCGCCGCCAGCGCCACACCAAAGAAGCGCTCAATTGTGGTGATTCCCTTGGCTTGGGCCGCCTTGGCGGTGGCATGGGTGGGCTCGATGCCCATGCACGGAATGCCACGCTGTTGCACGTATTGCAGCAGGTAGCCGTCGTTCGAAGCCAGTTCCACCACCATGCTTTTTGGGCCTAGAGCCAGCCGCTCCACCGCGGCGGCCGTAAAGCGCTCGGCGTGCGCGCACCAGCTGGTGGAGGTGCTTGAGAAGTAGGCGTAGTCGGCCGTGAACAGCTCATCGGCTGAAGCGTGGGCTGGCAGCTGAACCAGCCAGCAGCTGGTGCACACGAACACCTTCAGCGGGTATGTGACCACTGGCTGGGACAGCTGATCAGGCCGCAGGTAGGCGTTGCTGGGCGGTTGATGTCCCAGGTCTATCACCACATTGTTTAGTGGTGCACTGCAATGTCGGCAGGAGTTTATTCTCATATAAACGATTTAAGCAGGGGCAGGGCAAGATCCCGCTCGCTAAGCCCCCGTGGCGTCAGCGGCCAGTGGATACCCAGTTCCGGGTCGTCAAAGCGCACCCCTGTTTCGGCTTGGGGCACCCAGGCGCCCGAGTGCAGGTACAGCAGCTCGCTCCCTGGCTCAAGTACCTGGAATCCATGGGCGCAGCCCTCTGGGATTAGCAGGGCATTGGCCGAAGCAGGTGAAAGCTCTACGGCGTGCCAATGCCCCCTGGTGGGAGAATCCTTACGTAGATCCACCGCGACATCCCAGACTCTCCCTCGAAGACAGTGTACCAGCTTGGCCTCACTGTTGGGTGGAGCCTGCAAGTGCATGCCGCGAACAGTACCTAGGATCGCTGTGTGGCTTGTATTAATTTGTTCAATAGTCCGTTCTCCCCAGACACTACTAAAAATAGGATCTTGCCTGCGGAATAAGTTCAAAAAGCTACCCCTACTATCGTTCCTAACATTTCCAAGTAGTTCGCTTACTCCTAAGACAAATTTTGATGTCTTGAGCATAGGCATAATTTACCGAGGCAATAGGTTTAACAGGAAAATACGCATTCTACCATTCTCTATCCATTATAAAATAATTCCGCTAATCTTAAAAGTGCTACACTAACATTTCTACATGAGTTCAAACTTCCTCCTGTTGCGCTAACAAGTGGCAATAGTAGCAGCTATTCTTTATATATGTGTTTTTCACCTAGAGCATTAGTGTTTATTTATTCTATGCATCAATTACTCAATGTATATCAAACGTAGCAACCCGGAATTTCATAACAAAAAAGCCAACACAAAATAACTACGCCTGATTCAAAATATACATGCGACCTATGACTCAACAACCGTTGCATATAAAGAAATCGCAACTACTTATAAGATCAAGATTTGTCAGCAGCCCAGATTTTCTTCTTCAAATCTACGACTATCATTAATCCCTATGAAAATAACTTCTTAAACAAGATAAGCGTCTTTACATACTATCCTAACAATAGCGTTCCAGCAAATACGAAGCTACCAGAGGATTTAGGTAACATTAAATTCGATGCAAAGCTAAATACCATACAAGACAACAGGTATATATGTATAAAACAAGATCATCTCAGCATAAAGTTAACAACGAAGCAGTACATGTCAATACAATATTATAGTCGTATTACCTACTAGTATAACCTATTTGAGTATTTCACTGAAGAAACGCTGTAAATTACTGAATGCATAAGTTGCTTCCGCTACACCACAAGTCTCATGCTTATAATGGTTTGCGAGCTCATACGTATCATTACTTTCTTCCAGACGTCTAATTGCCGTATGAACAGCTTGTGTGAGAGCGTCTCCCATATATGTAGGTAATGAGTAGCCAAGTAGCTCAAAGTAGTTCACTACAGCGCTGCAATTGGCTTTTAATTGCCGATAAGACTTAGAAAATGTTACTTCCATCAATAAATAGGGTATACAGGCAATGTGTAAGTTCTTCCTATAAAATTCACCCATGCCAACTTCATAGATAATCTCTCCAAGTATGCCCCCTGTCGGATTCACAAAGTTTTTTGGAAACTCTGAGAAGCCAAAAATATTATGTTCACTCATGTGCCTTCTCCCGTCACCATGTTGGCCGTTTGACTTTACACCCCGATGATCGAATGAAGCAACGCATGGAGCATCATAGTAAAGATAAGAATGCAACAAAAAATCTGAAATATTTTGAATATTGTATGAGTATCGAATAGCAAAGTTAATGTCAGGCGATATACCACGTACTATATCAAAATCCTTTAAAATGTTCCCGCGAGCCCTCCAATCTTTCAATGAATCAGCTGAGATAATCGAATTGTAAACCTGCGGAAGTTTATCCTCAAATGACGGTCTTATTAGAGCTTGTGCCTCGTGCATAGAAATCACGCTCATAGAAAGGCTATGATTCCGCGATGACCAGACTTTATTCTTATCAACAACTAACGCATTATGGGAATATGTAATCAATTTATAATTAGAATTTAGAAGTTCTAAATAAGCCTTTACCATAAATATAGTGGCGAATCGCCTTTCAGGTAAAATCGTAACAAATCCTTTGTCTACTTTATTGAGAAGCCAGCTCCAGTGAGGAACCATCGGCAAGTATGATGGCGGCATTGTAAGCTCAATATTCTGTTGTTTGCAAATCTCAATAGCAGCAACTCTCTCGTTGTAATTAGTGGAATTATCCGACACCAATATATTAATGTCTTTGCATTCAACAAAAGCTAATTTAGTGAGCTCTAGAGTTGCTGACAAAATGCACGATCTGTTGCAGTGGGGTATTAGTATTGTTAACATTAAATTAGGACCCCCCTTTATTGACTAATAATAGCTGATTCTTCACAAGTTCCTCCAGGTTAGCATGTATCTCAGCTAAATCATTGCACTTATCCGGGTGAACCAACTTGTTAGCAATAAAAGTTCCTAATGGACTCTCTGGAAATGACGTACGATAATATAACTCTCTATTATAATAATCACTTATAAATTGATCAATATTATCAAGACCTACATAAAAATAAGAATCTAGATAATGAATAGCTGCTAGATATTGTGCAGTTACTGCTATTCTCGAGTTATCAACTAGCCAATCAAGTGTTTCAAAATATTCAGTAGACGCCTGCCGTTCAAATGTATAGTAATTCATATAATTTAGTGGATAACGTGTTAGAGTAGGATACAAGTTTCTCAACAGGCTATAACCGTTCTTAAAATATGGATAGTCATAAAAAATACCCCCGAGTAACGTCTGCTCTGCTCCTACAAATAATGCCATCGAGCTAGAGCCCCTTAGAGCTGATTGTTTTATACGACCTATCCCTGCAAATATAGGCCATGATGCATAAATAATACCATCAGGTTGGAAGAACGGGATCCATCCTAAACTCTTCCAGTAATGCTTAGTAGCCAAGCAAATTCTTCCATCATTAATCAACCTTTTATTTTTATCGCAAGTCAACCAAGCTTTTATCGTATCGAATGTAAATTGAAACTTATCTGTCCTAACTCGTAATACTGCTGTTTGCCATCTCTTTTCTTTTTCTATACACGAAAGGCCGGCTAGAATTGCAAGTTGCTGAAAATCTGCTGAACGAAAATATGGTGGAAACTCTTTATTACTAACAATAACAAGATTTACGTTCGAACAATTGCTAATTTGAGAACTTTGGATTAATTGTCGATATCTAGGATGATCTGACAACCAGCAGACTATAATTAAACCATCAATCAGCTCTTCCTTTATCAAGTTCGCCAGAATATCCAACTTATAAATAATAGAATGAGGAGGTACTCGAATATTGCCTGTTAGCAAAATAATATTCTTGCTACACACAAAACTATTGACTAGTCTGTATTCGTCCAAGACTATGCTACAGTTACCGTTAGGCGATATTGGATCATCTATATAATGCTCTTTAACAGCTCCCCATTTGCTCATCTCACCAATCCCAAACCTATAATCTAACATAATGCGAATCGCACTCGAACTTAGCGGACAGCCCCGCTATCTACTTGAATGTTTTGCCGACATATGGACAAATCTCATTGTCCCATATAATCCCGATATCTTTATACATGCATGGACTGCAGCAGCCGATCCTAATCAACAATTGTTTACTCCTACACTGCAGTACGGGAGAAAATATAAGTATCTTCCCAACCACCCTATTCTAATCGAACGACTGTTTCAACCTGTTGCATGTTTCCTTCAAACTCCAAAAATGTTTTCTACCTACAACGATGTTGATTACGCCTTATGTAATCCACAAGCAGTTCATTCTCAATTATATTCTATAATGTGCGCCAGTTATTTAAGGCAAGCGCACGAACGACGTAATTGCTTTATCTACGACAGGGTGATTCGCTGCAGAACTGATTTGCAATTCTGCAATTCTGACTTTTCAATTAATTCCTTTCTCGAACCCAATACTGTGTGTGTTAGTCCTACTGGCAATATTCCACCTGGACCTAACGATCAATTTGCCTACGGTCCATCTGGAGCCATGGCGATTTGGGCATCAACATATAAGTATTTACATCTCTATCATACGCAGGGTTTTAAACTATTTACAGGAGAACCACTGATTGCGCATCACTGCAAGACAAATAATGTATATATTCAAATCTTAAGGGCTGAAAAAGTGTTTACAAGGCCCTATGGAACACCATTCCTACCCAGGATCGAAGATATCTAATTTTAGCCAACTAGTTTCCCCAGAACGACTCAGGCGTATTTCTTATAAAGTAATCTAGATCTTCAGGAGTTCCTAAACCAAACATAGCAGTCTCTATATCCCCGACCAATTTGATTGAAAACGAGTACCCCATCTCAACCATATGTGTATATGTAGGTGCTACGTAATACTCCCCATTTGTCAAATCCTCAAGCTCTATCATTCTTCTTGCCGACTGAAAAAAATAATCTGCTTTTCTAAAACAATAAACGCCAACTGTCGCATCTTCTGATACGGCTCTTTTTTCAACAATCCCAACAGGGTTATTGTTATCATCATATTTGATATAACTCCATTTTTCCGATTTAGCTTTCATACACATAACATGCCCCTGTTTTGCTTCTTCCCAGCCTTGCAAAAAACTATTAATATCTAAATTTATCCACTGATCACAATTTGCAATCATCATGGGTTTATTCAAATCCAAAACATCCTCGCAAGTAAGGCACGTTCTCGCTGCACCATCTGTTAGTTCTGAAATCGGAACTATCTGGCATTCGGGCACTAATTCTCTTAATGTGGCTTCTAGCGAATATTCTCTTAAATGGCTTTCTTGACATGCAAAAATAAATGTATGATCACATTCAGGTTTCAAATTATTAATCACATGGGCAATCATCGGTTTACCATGTACGTCTATCAGGGGCTTCGGCGGCTTAAAACCTTTCTTCTTAAAACGGCTGCCAGCCCCAGCCATCGGTATTAAAATCTGAATTCTCTCAAACATTTAGCTGTTATGGCAGTCAATATTACTCGATTATAAACTTGTCATCTAAAACACTGGGGCTCTTGACGACCATTGTAACAACGTCTGTAATAGCTTCAAACCTTGCCGATTCCCCAGGCATGATGACGATGATATCACCTTTCCCCACGGCTATATCATTTATTTTTGCCTTACCAGAGGCTATCACAGTAATCTCAATTGCTTTTGCATGATAATGTTCCTTATCTGTATCGCCTGACCCATAGTACTTTACCGCAGTTTCAAATGTATCACCCTTTAAAAGTGAAGGTGAAAAATTACCAATAAACCAACCACCTTTGAATGTTGCAAGATTATGAAGTTCCATCTCTATGCCAAGCTATTTAAATACACTTCTAAACTTGAGGTGGGCCTCTTTAAAAGAGATCTGAAAGATTCTAGATCCTGAGGATGAGAGAGGGTATGATAATCCATGAATGATATTTCACAGGCATCAATACATCGTCCGTCAAGAACAAGTTGATTGAACGTCGGACATATATAGTATTTGCCGTTGTGACTTGCATTCTTCATTATCATAGTTTTTGCAGACTCAATGAAATAAAAAGCATGCTTGTAATAGTAAACCCCGGCAGTAGCATTATTACTAATAGGTTTTTTCTCGGCTGCTTCAACCACTCTCTGTTCGTTGTCCAATCTGATATAAGACCATCTGGGATGAGTGGATTTAAAGAATAGCGTGCCAGCGTCAGAGTCTTTCTCAATGAAACAATCGACTGCTTCCTGTAACCCCTTTGTTATAATCTGATCAGCATTTACTATTAGTAGAGGGCGTCCAATGTCTAAATAGTCAATGGCAAGTAGCGCGGTACAGGCAGCTCCACTAGTCAATCTTTCACAAGAGACAACTGTAGCTGAAGGGTAGATCAAGTTAATAGAATAATCTGTATGACTAATCTGAACTTCATGTTTATTTAAGAGTACACACAAATCAAATTTGTTCCTGAGGCTCTGCATGAGACTTCGTATTGATAATTCAATAATTGACAATCCTGGTTTAACCTCTGTATGGTTCTTAGGGTAAATGCTTCCGCTTTCTACATACTCATCATCTGAGCCCGCCGCAAGAAGAACGACTTGTAAATTTGTGACCATTTAATTCTTTTGAATATTAGATATTTTACCCATTAGGAAATTCTTGATGTTTTCGTACGTTACATCGTCAGGATTTGTTACTTGCAAGACTTTAGCCCCTGCCTCGCTTGCTGACTTAATTCCATTGACATTGTCTTCAACTACGACCATTTCTTTAGGCGTCACCCCTAGTAATTTTGATACTCGTTCGTATATTTCCGGACTAGGCTTCGGACTTGTTACATCCTCATTGCTCAATGTTATATCAAAATACTTCTTCAATTCCGACCTTCTGAGCATAAGATCAACCGTACTCCTGACAGAGTTTGATGCCATTGCGAGCTTAAATCCCTCTTTCTTAAGTAGTTGTAATGTGTACTCATGTTGAAATATAGGCCTGCAGTATAATATAAACAATTCTTCTGTGTACTGTTGCTTGAGTAATGATATGAATTCATGCAACGCTCTCGGAAGATGTCTTTCAACTGAAAGCATCTCTAATTTGACTCTTGTTGGTAAACCGTCATAGGTAACAAGGTGATCATATCGACTGATCTCAAAACCAAAAAGTGCTAGCGCTTTGTTCAATGCCTCAAAATGCCAATCACGAGCATCTACTAATACACCATCCATGTCAAATACTATTGCTTTAATCACGAGAGCCCTCCAAAAAAGTTGAATGCTTTTTCGGGAAAATCAGTGCACAATGCTATGTCAGTAGCGAAATCCGGATGATCATCAATAAACTTTTTCAGATGTTTCCAGAATCTTTCATAATCATTTCTCTGATGCAATTCAGGAGACACTACGATAACAGGAGATTTCAACTTGCAAATTTCTACTAGTTTCTCCTGTGTTATCCACTCATATGCACTAAAACTATCTAGCCATATTCCGCTCGATATATCTATCAATTGTTTAATAGATTTCTCAACCTCACTTATCCTAGCTAGAATAGGGAGCTTTTCCTTTTCATAACTCAACATATCTGGAACTGCCATGTCAAAGAAATAGATCTTATATTTCCTGGTGATATCACTTATCTGTTCACATAATTGCGTGGACAATCCGTCGCTCTTAATATTTAGTGCAAGAACCGGTAAATTTCCAGGTGGCCTTTCCACTGCTAGTAAACCTGTAACAAGTTCTTTTAATAGAAGTAACTTATTCGCTTTTGTTGGCGGCTCATGAGAAACTACAATTTCTCCGCACGAATCACGAATATCCGTTTCGAAACCAAATCCTTGGTCTAATGCATTAATCAACGCACGTAATGAGTTCTGTTCCTGTGTTCCTTTCCATAGCCCCCGATGGGCTATAATGTTATGTTTTAACATTTATCAAATTAAAAGCTTAGTGTCTCACTGATGAATTATACACCCCTGACTCAGAACCATGAATAAAAAGTGGTTTTTGCATCCATAACGCGTGGCATTCGGAATTCTTGTCGTTATCACCCATTAATCCCGTAATTTCACTATCAATTGCAGACGTCACCATTTGCCGTTGCTTCAAGAATGCGACAACGAATTCTTTATTAGCTATATAGGCACATGTTGTACGCGAACACGGTACTTCAAGTTTAAACAAGCTAGACGTGCCATAGACATGAAGTAATTTTCTATCACTACCTTGTTCCAAGCCACATCCGCCCCCTAAATCGATATAGGTCGGCTTAGCACTGAATAACTCATTTGTTTCTAATATTCTAATTAGGGAATTAAGTCCGGGCAATGAGTGATCCGTTAGTATGACATCATCTTCTAGAAACAGACCCCATACCTCTTGTCTCAGCAGAAATAAGGAGTATGCATACCTTTGCTTTAATGACAAGCTCACAACACTCTTATTAAGTAAAGATGGCATCAAACTTGCATATCTCTCTAAGATAGTCGCTTTATCTAGACTTGCAAGATATTTTCTTGTTCTTTCGTAATGCTCTATTCTTATAATACCACTGTTTTCAATTAGTGCAAGCTGATGTGCGAGCTGTATATAAAGTTGACGTATAGTATCGGCCACTCGTCTCTCGTAAGAACTTATGGTATTGGCAATATCGTAATGTATTTTAAACCTGTTATTCTGATCTGAAGCGTCTTGCGTCGTTACCCAAATTGTATCGTACGGAGTTGACCGCAGTATTTTTTCCAGATATACTCTTCTGTCTATATTCTTTGTGTAATGGCTTATAAAAATGGGTATCATTTACTCTGGCCACCCAGAAGTAGCATGGCAGGTTTTAGAATTGTCTTGTACACATCCTCTTTCGTCATCTGAGTTGTTAAAAGTGGCTGGTTCACTGTCTCCATCATCTTATCCTTATTACACATCATTGATACCATCTCTGATAGTAAGCATTTAGAGTCCATCGAAGATAAATCAATCATGCACTTTCTGTTTAAACAATTACTATGATCATTTTGACAATCGTAGATAGGGATGCATCCAGCTGCGTATGCGTGCATTAATTTTTCTGTGATATAACCAGGTGATGTTGAATTTTCCGTGCAGAAATGAAACTTATAATTTTCCAAGTGTCTTATCTTCGAACGATACCCACCCGCAATTGTCTTTCCAAAATATCGTCCATATCCATCGACTAAACCTGATTTTAGCAAATCTGCCAATTTATTTATTCTGCCTAAGTCATAATTATTAAATATAGCACAAATCTTGTCACGTCGAGTTAGCCATGTTTCAGAATAATTTCTAGGGCTGCATAGCCCTAAAAACTCCCTATAAGACAGGGTTGCCTTGCAATTATCTCCAAATATATCATATTCAAAAAGCCATAGAGGAAGATAAAAGTTCTTTCCGCAATAGCTATCGTAATCGCAACTTAAAGAGTATTCGCAAAATCTATAATCTGGTCTTTGATTCTCACCAAGGACTAATATCCTTTTACCATGCTTGTACCTTTCTTTGCCGAATATCGAGCAGTAGCATATGTCGTAATCATTGCCATTCTCTACGATTCTCAAATCATCGCCATATTGCTTTTTCAACGCAGATGTAATCAGATTATTAGCTTCATCAAAATCAGGCCAGAAATCAATAAACTTAATTTTCAAATCCATGTTAGTCTAATCTTACATTTTGTCGTCTCGTTTTCTCATTCTTACGCTTTGTATCTTTATTTCTTATAATAATCTCAATATTACGCCTTGGCAGGGGCCTCTCAATGCTACCCTGTAAGAAAAGTTTATTGATCTGCCTGTGATGAACACACTTATTTATTCAACCTTTTATGGGCACCCCCACTTTTCCACGCTATCGATACGTAATCACTTGCATTACGCAAATCTTCATCATTACTCTTACATACCACATGTGGGTGAGAACCCCTTCCAAAGGCAGTTTTCTTGGGCAAAAATTTACCTTGGTTTGCAGTATTTAAGGTCAGGCTTATGGGATTTAATATTTTGGATGGACGGTGATTCTTGGTTTTTAAATAATTCCATTACGCTTCTCGACATCATCGGGAATAGGCCTGAGGCTATTCATTTCAGTGGTGATGAAAATGATATCTTTAACGGTGGGCATTTTCTGCTACGTAATAGTCCTGACGCAATAAACTTTTTAGAGCATGTACTTGATATTTGCGAAACAGACGATCCACGTATTGTCACCACACATAGAGATTCTCGTCATCTTTTTGATCAGCCTGCAATCCTTTCGCTCTTGGGTGGCGCGGATCCCCACAACAAGTCCACATGGGCTGATGCTTTTAATAGCGTTAATGGTTATCCCGGCAATCCTTTTCGTCATCATAAGGCCTTTCTTATAGACTATGCGCCCTTGACGGCCGATTCATGCGAACGTGCAAAATCACTTATTTGTGATCGTTGGCGGCCGTTTTGCAATGTATTACCGCAGTCCACCATGAATTCTTATCCCCCAAATATTGGCATGGATGATTTTATTGTACATTTTGTAGGAAACACAAAGGATTACATGCACACGATGCAACATCTTTTCGAATTCGGATGACCGTCTCTATGTTTTTTTGCTCAGAAGTATTAATCGCACTTGCGCCAGAGTCTTTTTACAGAAATCCGCTTATCCATCAAGCGTCCCAGGTTTTCATGGGCCCTGATGTATCTTCTTCAAACTTTACCACTCATGCAGGAAGAATGGTTGTCCATCTTCCTCCTGGTGTCCACAGTGGCGCAGACTTGCAGAGCTTATTTAACAGACTCCATTTGAACCCGGATATTCTTTTCGTCAAGGCCGATGCATCACGGCGAATCCTTGTATCCTCTATAGATGCACTTCCCTGCCAGAAGGTCTTATTGGTCGGTGACACTCATCATATGAATAAGCCTATATCTAGCATGATCTCTTATGCCTTATCTGAACCTTGGGATCTCATATCTTCTGAGCATGATCGTCACCATCTGCCCTTATTTGCTCAGGCTGGTCTACGGCAGCTGACCTGGCTCCCCTGTTTCACCATGAACCCCTACCGCCTCCAACCTCAGCCTTCCCTAGACGAGCGACCTGTTTTCGTAGGTTCCTTGAGCCCGCATCACCAGCATCGTCAGCGTTTTTTGGCTCAGTTGCAAAGCCTAGGTAATGAGCTTCATGTCACCACCGCTCCGCAGATTCAAGCAGCACAGTTGTATAACAGGCACGCTATCAGCCTCAATGTGAGCCTTAATGGAGATCTGAATTTCCGGATCATGGAAGTGCTGGCCGCAGGGGGTTGCCTGCTTACCGATCGCCTCGGACCTGATTCGGGTCTTGACATCCTGCTTACTGAAGGTCAGCACTTCCTGGCCTACAGCACGGCACTTGAGGCCGCTGAACAGATTCGATGGCTGCAGGCCCACCCCGAGCAGCGGCTGGCAATCGCCCAAGCCGGCTATTCGCGTTTCTGGAGCACTTTTTCTCCAGAGCAGCAGTGCCATGCGCTGGTTGCTGCCCTGAATGGTCAGGTTATCCCGGAACTGTTCAGAGCCCCTCAGTAGCCTGCGGCTCATGTCACCTTCTTTGTCAACTCAGATCGAACTTCTTGAGATCCTGCAGGTGCTGCACCAGCAGCACGAGTCGCTTGTGTTGCACTGGCTGCCGCCCGGGCCAGGTCCTTTAGTGCGGCATTTGGCTAATCTTCCACGCTTGCGCTTAGTTCCCACTCCCCAGCACGCTCAGCTTGTGGTTGGGAGCGCCCAGCAGTTCCATGAGCTTTGGCCGTGCCCGTGCGCCCTGATGCTCAGCGATGTTCTGCCCCTCAGCGGCGAACAGCTAACCGAGCTGCTGCTCCAGGGTTACCGGCTGCAGGCCCATCGCTTGCTGTTGCCCGTTCTGCTGCCCCTGCCGCTAGAACAACGCCTTCGCATTTTGGTGCTCACCAACCTGTACCCGCCCCAGGAGCTGGGGGGCTATGGGCGTTCAATTTTCGACTTTGTGGCGAACCTGCGGCTGCTAGGCCACACCGTGCAGGTCCTGAGTAGTGACGCCCCCTACTTGGGCGGTGACCTGGCCCTGGATCGCCAGGTCGATCGCAACCTGCAGCTTCTGGGCAGCTACGACGGAGGTCTCACGGCCGTGAGCGATCCGGCCGAACGTCAGCAGCGGCAGGCCCACAACGGTGCGCTGCTCGAGCAGAAGTTGCAGCACTGGTGTCCCCAGGCGGTGCTGCTTGGCAACCTCGACATGCTGGGGCCCGAGCTGCTGCATCAGCTCATGGCCCGCGGGGTGCCCTGCTGGCACCACCACGGCTTTTCTCAGCCGGCCTTTGCCCCTGCCCATCTACCCGCCCCGGTGCATCCTTATTACCCCTTGGCCAACAGTCACTTTTCGGCCCGGGCGCTGCAGCAGCACCTGAGCTGCCGCGGAGTTCAGCCCGCGCGAGTGCCTGTGATCTACCCTGGGGCTCAGACGCACCTTTTTGCCGATTTGCTGCCCCAGCCTCTGGGCGGACCGCTGCGCATTGCCTATGCCGGGCTGCTGATCGGCGCCAAAGGTGCCCATGTGCTGGTTGAGGCCTTGGCCCGGCTCAAGGAGTGGGGTGTGCCGTTTAGCTGCGAGTTGGCCGGTGGTCGCTTGGCCGACGACTACCCCGACAACCTTCAGCGGTTTGTCGAGCAGGCCGGCATGGACGCGCAGGTGCGCCTGCTGGGCAAGCTCGACCGCCACCAGCTGCGTGAGCTGCTGGCCCGCAGCCCGGTGTTTGTGTTTCCCTCAACCTGGGAGGAGCCGTTTGGCATCAGCCAGGTGGAAGCCCTGGCGGCCGGCTGCCTGGTGGTCAGCAGTGGCACCGGTGGCGCTGGCGAAACCGTGCATGACGACCTCAACGGCCGCCGTTTTCGTCCCTCGGACAGCGCCCACCTTGCCGATGTGCTGGTCGACATCTACCGCAACCCCCAGGTCCACGAACCACTGCGCCAGCGTGGCCGCCGCCTGGCCCAGACCCATTTCGACACCGCCCGTGAAACCCAGAAGCTCAGTCGACTGATAGTTGAACGTGTACGTGAAAGGGCACAGTAGATTCTTCTCTTATCACAGAATGACCACCTTTAATTTGGGGCTGATGACATCAGCTGCCCTTGAATTATCGATCGACCAACTGAACTAACTCGACTATGCTTTCGCGTTGATCCAAGGTCAGGGTTAGTGCAGGGCTGGCTTCTTCGCTGCCCTGGTTATTCATTTCGGCGGTATGTATCCTCTGGCTGCGTCCGCTGTCTAACAAGATTCCGATGATCGATTGCCTGTCTACTCGCAGATCGACCCATTGATCACCCCGCTTGGCGAGTCGAGCACTGATTTGGCCAAGATCACCGCGTAAACAGGGCCTTAGGCTGCTCACGGCAATGCGCGTGATGTACCCGCTTTTGCTGGCCATGACAACGCAGCTATTGGACCCTGCTGCTGTGGCCCCCACCACCGTTTCACCGGGCAGCAGCCGCAGCAACACGGGTCCTTGGGCATTGCGTCCCATCACTGGCAGGTTGCCGTCGTTCACCGCCAGCCGCAGCAGGCGACCGGTGCTGCTGGCCACCACCAGATCCTGACCGTCTCGGCAGAGCACGGCCCGCTGCAGGCTCACCCCCTCCTTCAGTTTCAGCACTGATGTGGCCCGGCCGGACAGATCTTGAAACTCCTCGATCGGCAGGCGTTTGAAGCGGCCGTCGCTGCTGAGTAGCCCCACGCTGGCGCCGGATGCGGCGTCACCACGGGGGAGCACCAGCAGTTGCACCACGCGCTCGCCGCCCATGCCATCCGGCAGGAATTTCTCCAGGGTTCCAGGTTGCTGGCCAGCGAATTCCCAACGCAGCAGCGCCACCCGGCCGGCGTCGGTGAAGGCCAGCACCGCTGGCTGGTGGGCCACCGGCAGGATCAACCGCGCCGGTGCCGGGTGCTCTCCGACCGGCGCCGCTTCATCCAGGTGCAGCCGTCCCAGCAGCTGCGGGCCCACCACCTTCACCTGGCCATCCGCCTGGATCAGCAGGCGGCCATCGCTGGGGAGCCCATCGAGGGCCCGTTGACGCAGCAGTTCACTGTTGGGCCGTTGGGCCGCGGTGCGTTGGGCCACGAGCTCATCGCCCCCCTCCACCAGGCGCGTGCGCCGCGGCGTGGCGAAGCGTTTTTTGAGCGCCTTGAACTCGGCCACCATGGCTTCGAGCAGGGCGGGCCGCTCCTCCAGCAGGTGCCGCAGCCGGGCCCGTTCCTGGCGAAGGTCTTCCGCCTCCTTGCGCAGGCTGTCCTGTTCCAGCCCCGTGAGCCGCCGCAGGGGCATGGCCAGCACGGCATCCGCCTGGCGTTCGTTGAGCTCGAGGTGCACCTGCAGGCTGGCTTTGGCGCTGGCGGCATCCGGTGCCGCGGTGATCATTTCGATCACCTTGGCGAGGGCGTTGAGGGCCGTGATCAGCCCCTCCACCACCTCCAAGCGGTCTTCCGCCCACTTCAGCGCATGGCGGGTGCGGCGAATCAGGGTGAGTTCGCGATAGTCGAGGAATTCCTGCAGCAGTTGCCGCAGGGTGAGCTGGATCGGCTTGCCGTGCACCAACGCCAGCAGGATGGCGCCGTAGTTGCTCTGCAGCGCCGTGCGCCGCTGCAGCTCGGCGAGCACGGTTTCCGGGTTGGCGTCGCGGCGCAGTTCCACCACCACGCGCATGCCGTCGCGGTCGGATTCGTCGCGGATGTCGGCGATGCCGGTGAGCTTGCCCTCGTTCACCTGCTCCGCCAGCTTCTCGATCCAGCCCGCTTTGCTCAGCTGATAGGGCAGCTCGGTGATCACCACGGCACCGCGTTTGTGGCGGCCCTTGCCCGGCTGCACTTCTTCGATGTGGGCCACGCCCCGCATCGGGATGCTGCCGCGGCCGAGCAAATAGGTGTCGCGAACACCGCTGCCGGTGAGCACTTCGCCGCCGGTGGGGAAGTCGGGCCCGGGCACCAGCTCCAGCA
>Ga0194123_10003301_pt1 | contig 19585 bp, 4 predicted proteins | sample TA2MahsurfametaG_5_FD_155479 | JGI IMG/M metagenome (GOLD analysis project Ga0194123, IMG submission 155479) | Freshwater microbial communities from Lake Tanganyika, Tanzania - TA2015023 Mahale A surface | ecosystem: Environmental > Aquatic > Freshwater > Lake | place: Tanzania: Lake Tanganyika... | reverse complement strand
ACCGTGTAGGTGAAGGTCTCGGGCGAGGCTTCGGACGGAACGAAGAGCACAAAGGCACCGCTGATCGTGGCGGAGTTGCCCTCACCGCTGGTCACACCGGTGATGCTCAATCCGTTGGTGAGCGTGCTGCCTTGGGCATCCAGCCTGCTGTCGTTCGCGAGCAGTGTGGCAAGCGGGATCTTGATCTCGCTGCCGTCGGCCGGTTTGGTGACGCTGTCCGCGGCGGCGATCGGCCCGCTGAGGATGTAGTTCTCGCTCTTTGTCCCGGTGTAGTTTGGGTCCGACGAGGTGGCGGTGGCGGTGTAAAATCCGGCGGCAGTGGGTGCGGTGGCAGACGGGCCGTAGCTCGTGCCGTTGCGTCCACTGTAGCTGATCGAGAATCCGCTGACGCCCGCTGCCGTGGCGGTGAAGCTGTCGCCGTCGCGACTGAGCGTGATCGACTCCTCGGAGATCGCCGCGGCGTTGATCGTGACGCTCACGTTGACCGTGGCGGCAAGATATACGGCTGTGTCAGTTGGTGTGAACGTGACACTTTGATTCGCGGTACCCGCGTTCGGAACCGTGGTCGGCGAGGTGAAGGCGAAGGTGCCGGCCACACTGGCGGCACCACCGCTAAGCGTCGAGTCGCCCAGCGTCTGGCCGTAGGTGATCGAGGAGGCCGTGGGTGCGGTCGTGATGGATGGCACGATCTTCGGCACGCCGCTGAGCCGGATGTCGTCGATGCGGATCTCGGTGCTGCCGGATTTGACGAAGCGGAGTTTCAGTCCGTTGATCGACGCGCCGGACGGGAGCGTCAGGGTTCTCGCGACGTACCATTTGATTGAGGCATTGGCCGCTTGACTGAAGAGATCTGCTGAGGTGTTAGCGACTGTCTGCCATACGGCACCGTCCCAGTAATCGACCGAGAAGCCGGGCAAGACAGTACTGCTCGTCTTGCGATACGAGTAAGATAGCGACAGGTTTTTGTAGGCGGCCGCATTGATGCCTTCGATCGAGAAGCCGATTGAGCCATTCGCTGTGGACGAGCTGAAGAAAACGTTGCCGCCGCCGGAGGCACCCGCGTAGTCGGTGGTCACCGAAGCGCTGGTACTGCGAATGTCGGACGACGTCGCTTGTGCTCCGTTTCCATAGCTCAGCGTGCCTTTGTTTTGGAACGTGGCGGGCGCGGTGCCGTTGGCGTAATTGGTGATGGACGTCGTCGTGGCCGGTGTGCCGAGGTTTTCGCTGAAGAGCGCGGTGGAGACGAGCAATGTCTGTTGCACAGGGGCCGCCGGCTCGTAGTTGTCATCGCCCGACTGGCTGGCGGTGATCACCGTGGTGCCGCCCGCGACGAGCGTGACCGTGGAGCCATCAACCGAAGCGATCGACGGGACGGAACTCGAATAGGTCACGGTGAGTCCCGAGCTGCTGGTGGCGGTGAGGGCGAAGGGTGCCTCGCCCACCGCTTTGGCGGCGAGTGCGCCGAAGGTGATCGTCTGCGTGGCCTTGGTGATGTTGGCGGTGAGTCCTTCCGGCTGGGTCAGGCTGTAGTTGCCGGCGTCCGCACCGCCCAGCGAGAGCGCCGCCGTCACGGCGATGCCGGTGCCTGCGTTCGCATTGGCGAAGCTGCCGCCGCCGCCGACTGTGACCGTGTCGCCCTCGACCACGCCGACGAGGCTGGCACCGGTGATGGTGGCGGCGGTGGTGCCGTCGTAGGCCTTGTTCGATGCGGTGGCACCGCTGACGCTGAGGCCCTTGGCGGTGATGTCCGCGGAGAGCGAGGGCTGCGAGCTGATCGTGTAATTGCCGTTGGGCGCGGTGTAGGATCCGGAGGCGACCAGGGCCTTGGCGGTGCCGACGTGTTTATCTTGGAAGCTCCAGGTGATCGAGTCGGTGACGCTGTGGGTTTCCCCGTTGGCCAAGCCGCTATAAGCCGCGGTGCCGCTGACGCCCGCACTGGTGCCACCGTCATAGGTTTTGTTCGACGCGCTCAGCCCGGTGATTGTGAGCGCCTTGGCGGTCACGCTGTTGCCCGACGCGGTGGTGGACACCGTCTTGCCGGTTGCATCGGTGCTGGCGATGGTGACAGCCACCGAGTTGTAGGTGCCCGAGACCGCGGCGGTCGCGGCGAGGCGGACGTACACGGTGGTGTTGCCGACGGTGCCATCGGTGGGCGCCAGCTCGACCGAGCTGGCGAAGGTCGAGTTGTTGGTGGACACCTGAAGTCCGGTCGGCGCGCTGACCGTAATGTCGCCAACGAGCGCGTCGCCCGAAACGACGAACGAGGCCGACGACGACGGCGTGCCGTAGGTGGTGGTCAACGCCGCGGTGAGGGTGTCGATCGAAGCAAACAAGGTCGGCTCCGACGGGGCCGAGGGTGTCGCCTGCACGGTGCTGCTGGCGGTGCCGGCGCCGGCGCTGTTCACCGCCCGTAGTTTCACGTCGTAAGTCTGATCATTGGCGAGACCGGTGATGATGATCGGGCTGGATGTGGTGGCGGCCGAGGTGTAGTCGTCGCCATCGTTGAGTGAGTATCGGTAGTCGGTGATCGAGGCGCCGCCGTTGAAGGCGGGAGCGGTGAAGGCCACGGTGAGCTGGCCATTACCGGGGGTGATCTCGTCGATCGTTGGCGCGCCCGGCACCACGGCGGTGATGTTGGCGCTGAGCGACGGCTGGGTGACCGTGTAGTTGTCCGATGGCGCGTTGTAGCTGCCGGTACGGGTGAGCGGCTTGGCGGTGCCGACGGTCGCATTTGCGAAGGCCCAGGACACCGTGCCGGTGACGGCGAACGACTCGCCGTTGACCAGACCCGAGTACTCCGGCGTGCCGGTGACGCTCACCGTGGTATTCCCGTCGAAGTCTTTGTTCGCGGCGCTGAGGCCGGTGATCGTGAGTTCCTTCTTCGCGACCGTGCTCGAAACCGTGGCGACATTGCTGGTGGTTGCGTTGGTGCTGGTGAGGGCGATGTTGCCCGAATAGTCGCCGGCTGCGGCGGTGGACTTGAGGCGGACGTACACGGTGGTCGACTCCAGCGTGCCCGATGTGCCGACCGTGATGGCCGCAGCCAAGTCGCCGACATTCGCGGAGAAATCGGAGGTGGTCGAGACTTCGAAGCCGGCGGGCGGGGTGATGGCGATCCCCGCTTCGAGCTGCGCGCCGGAGACGGTGAACGACGTCGTGTCCGAGGCCGTGCCGTAGGTGGTGGACAGCGCGGAGAGGCTGCCGCTGGAGCTGATTGTCGGCGGCGCGGCGGTGGTCACCGTGCGCGTGTCCGAGTTCGCGCTGGTGCTGTTGGCGCTGGTGGCGCGGACGACGTAGCGGTATTCGGTGGAGCTGGCGAGGTCGGACAACTCAAGACTGGTGTTGTTTCCCGCGTCGGCATTCTCGTAGCCGGCGACAAAGCCAATGCCCGAGTGGTTGCCGAGGTCCGAAACGGTGTTCTGGTTGTAGACATCCCATTCGCTGACCAATGTCGCGAACGACGCGGGGTTGGTGGTGACGCCGCCGGTGACGCTGAGTTTGCGGCGCAGCGTTTTGTCCAAGGTCGAGTGGCTTCCGTCCGTCCACGCCGTGCCGGGATCGGTGCCGATCACGCCGAAGATGTCGACATAGGACGCGGTGGAGATTTTGTAGAGTGCAAGAGCATCGTCGCCGTTGTAGGCAAAGATGCTGTTGAAGGTCGGGGTGGTGGTCCCCGCGGCGTAAGCGGTGACTCCCGCGGGCAGGGTGAGCGCCGCCTGAGGGTGGCTCAGCAGGATGGTCTGGCCACTAGCCAGCGTCGTCGGGTTTCCGGGCAGGTTGCTGAGTAATTGAGTGGAGGACGCGGTGGATGCACCATTGGAGAAACACCTCACTTCGTAATCGGAGAGGCTCACATCGGCACCTGTGCCATTGTAAATTTCCAGGTACTTGTTGTTGCTGGAACCTTCGACGTACTCGCTGATGATGAGGTCGGTGGTCGTCGGCGAGGTGACGGTGGTAACATCGACCCGGTAGCCCGTGGCACCGTCGACCGCATTCCAGTTCGCGGTGAACGAATCGTAGGTGACGTCGCTAGCCGCCTCGGTCGTGGGTGCGGCAAGCTGCGAGGTCGTCTGGCTCGCCGAGGGCGAGTTGCCGCTGGTGCCGCTGGCATTCGCCGCGCGGACCCGCACGTGATAAGCGGTGTTGGCGGCGAGACCGGTGACCGCGCGCGAGGTGCCCGAGACGCTGAGGTTTTCGTAGCCGCTGGCGAAGCTGGTGAATCCGGAGTCGGTCGCGAGGTCGAGGCGGTAGGATGCGGCGCCGGTGACGGCCGACCAATTCACGGTGAAGCCGGTGGCGGTGACCGAAGCAAAGGTCGGCGCGGACGATGGATCGGCGACCAGCAGCACTGCCTGGAACGACGGCGCGGAAGCGGTCTTGTAGTCGATGTTCGAGCCGCTGTTGTTGTAGGGATAGATCGCGAAGGTGTACGTTGTGCCCGCAGCGAAGCCGGTGAAGGACGAGTAGGATGCCGCATCGCCCGCGAGGTTCACAGCTCCCGAGCCATCGGCGACGTTGGTGTCATTGGTTACCGCCGTCCCGTCGGCGGGCGCGTTGACCGATGAGCTGCTCACCAGCAGCAGGTAGCCGTCGGCCGCGGCCGCGGTCCAGGTGGCGGGGATGTTCGAGGTGGTGATGGTGCCCGCGGCAAAGCCCGTGACGTGCGAGGCAGGCTCGGTTTTCAAGGTGGTGAAACTCTGCACACCACCGTAAGTGGTGCCCGCGCTGTTAGTCGCGTAGGCTTGGAAATAATGAGTGGTGTTGGCGCTGAGGCTCGAGAGCGCGGCATCGATCAACCCGGTCCCACCGGAGGCCGACGCCGACTGCGTGACGCCGGACTCGCCCAGCTCGGGTGTTGCGTCGGTGGTGCTGGAGACAAAGCCCCGGGCGGTCACCTCCGCGCCGCCGTCGGCCGAGACATTGCCGTTGAGCGTGGCGGTGTTGGCGCCGACCGAAGTCGCCGCCGAAGTGGTCACCGTGGGAGCCGACGCGCCGGCGCTGACGATGATGTCGCCGGTCGCGTAGGTGATGTCGTAGTTGGAGGCAGTGAAGGTGCCGCCGGTCGCCGCCGAGGGCGTCACCTGGTCCTCGTAGGTTCCCGCGGCATCCTCCGCCGCCGCTCCGGTGCCGTAGCTGATCGTCACCGAGCCGATGGTTTCACTGTCAACCAATCCCGAGCTGGTGAATGCGGTGGATCCCGCGCCGCCGGTGAGCGCCTGGCCAATCACCTTGTTCACGTTCGTTGCGGTGATCGTGAGCGCCGCGGGCGTGATGTCGGCAGTGAGCGTCGGCTGCGTCACCGTGTAGTTCGCCGACGGCGCGTTGTAGCTGCCGGTGCGGCTCAATGACTTGCCGCTGCCGGCGGCGGCGGTGGCGAATGCCCAGGTGACCGAGCCGGTGACCGATGCGGATTCGCCATTGGCCAAGCCGGAATAGGCGGGCGTGCCGGTGACGGATGCGGACGTGCCGCCGTCGTAGGTTTTGTTCGACGCGCTGAGTCCGGTGATCGTGAGTTCCTTCTGTGCCACCGTGCCGCTGACCGCGACGTTCACATTCGAGGCGCCCAAGCTGCTGAGCACCACGTTGCCCGAGGGGCTGCCGGCAGCCGCGTTGGCCGCCAGACGGACGTAGACGGTGGTCGAGGCAATCGTACCGGCGGCACCCACCGTCGTGGTCGCACCGAACCCGCTGTCGGCGGATTGCGACACTTCGAAACCGGTCGGCGGAGTCACGAGAACACCGGCCGACATGTCGACACCGGATACCGAAAAGGAAGTCGCGTCCGAAGCGGTGCCGTAGGTCGTGCTCAGCGCCGATGGGGTGCCAGTGGTGGAGATGGTGGGGGTGGTGGCGACGCCTGTAGTCCACTGGAAGTTGTCGATCATGAGGCGCTCGCCAGTGGAGTTGGTCACACGGACCATGAATTGTCCCGATGTGACGGCTGTGGCCGAAGGCAGTGAAAATGTGTAGGTTTTCCAATCACTCGATCCCAGGTAGGCGTTATTGATCGTTGTGCCGGTGCTTGTCCAATTCGTGCCTGAGTTTGTGCTGTATTCGATCGTGTAGCTCGGATCCGGGGAATTGTCCCATCGACGAACGGCGAAACCGAATGCTGAGATGGTGGCGGATGAATTGAAGGTCGCTGCGAAGCGACTCCCTGCGGCATCCCTAAGTCTCCACGAGTAAGTGCCCAGCGCTCCCGCGAAGCTGTCTTGCACAGTGGTCGTGTTTCGGATGATGTTCGTTCCTTGAAATGACCAGTTGGATTCCGAGTAAGTGTGGTTGCCGTAACTGCCTAACGCGGTTGTTCCTGCCTGAGTCCAGTTGCCAGCGGTGTCAAAGTTGATCGTGCTTGTCGTCTGCCCCCGCCCCGTCTGCGCCATCAACAAGAACGCCGCACTGGCAAGTGCGGCGCGGGCGGTCGTGCGGGTGATGGCATGCAGCGTCTGGCGGAGGACGATGCTGGGTTGCTTCTGGCCGAGGGACGGCGGGGTCATAGCGGGTATGGGGGTTGGGATGAGGATCAACGAAAATACAATCACGCAAACGCGCCGGATCCAACCCGAATCGCGCCTTTTTGTGAACCGGAAAATTGCAACGAAATCTTCACTGAACAGAGTTTTGGCCTCCTCTTGCGGGCAATCGGAGTGGGACATGCCCGCTTGATGATTCCCGTAACCCTTGTGATTCAATCAACTTTGACCCAACCCCTTCTGGCTTTAGCAAGTGTTATGATTAAATTTAGATGGCATTATGAATCATTTTTCCCGACCTGCCGCACCAAGCGCTCCCCCACGTTGCTTGGCAAGTGGTCGGCAATCCACTATCCAAGCAGGCATCCATGCGCACTGCCCCCTTCCGCAGCAAGTCGGCCCGACTCTTGATCCCCCTGATGCTGGTACTCTTTGTCGGCGTGTTTTGGATTCGGGAATGGCGCAGCGAGCCGTCGCAAGCGGGCGAGCCAATGGCGCAAGTCACGAATGCCGATGCCGCGCAGCAGGTAACCGATCATTCCCCGCTCAGCGATGTTGCCATGGATGAGCGAGGCCGCGTCGGTGATTCATCCGTGCCGATGCCTGAGCTGACGCGTACCGACACGCCAGCTTCTGGCAAAGGCGAAGGCGGCTCGCAAAAATTCGCGGCGTCGGCCGATGATGCGCGTGCGGTTTCCGACGACGACGTTGCGTGGATGATCCACGACGCGGGTATGCCGCGGGCGTTTGTGCTGGCCCTTGATGAAGCGTGGGTGCGGACCCCGGACGGCAAGGGCGAGAGCGTCTCGATCGACGCGGGCGACGCAGAGGAATTGGAACAGCGGATCTTGGAAACGGCAGAGCGCCTCAGTTTGCCGGTGATGGCGGTGCTGTTCGAAGACGGACTGGAGCGGAGCGACATGACGCGACGGATCGTCACGCCCGCGGTGACAGTGAAAACAAATGGGGCTGGCAACCCCGCTGAAATCGCATCGGCCGCAGGCGCGGCATCGTGGGAGGCACCGTCGTACGCGCCGGATCATCTGGTGTTGCAGATCCCCGGTGTGCTCGCGCCGTTGCGCGCAGCGGCGGCGCTGGCGTCGGTGGACGGCGTCGAATTTGCCGAACCGCAACTGGCACGTCTGCAATCGAAAAGGGCGATGCCCAACGACTCGCTGATCAACCAGCAATGGCACCACAAGTTCAACAACCAGACCGGCGCAGTCTCCGGCACCGACCTCAACATCGAAACCGTTTGGGCCTACCCGACCGTCGGCGCGGGGTTTCGCGGGCGTGGTGTGCGCATCGGCATCGTCGATGACGGATTGCAAACCGCGCATCCCGACCTGACGACGAACGTTGATACCGTCAACGACAAGGACTGGAACGGCAACGACAACGATCCCAATCCCGGCTCGGTCGACGACCACGGCACGGCCTGCGCCGGCGATGCGGCGGCACGCGGCAACAACAGCATGGGTGGGTCCGGTTCGGCACCCGAGGCGACGCTGGTGGGCATGCGCCTGATCGGCGGCACCTCGACGGATTCGATGGAAGCCGAGGCGATGAACTACCTGCCGCAGTTGATCCAGATCAAAAGCAATAGCTGGGGGCCAAGCGACACCGGCACGGTGTTGGAGGCGCCGGGATCGTTGACCCGCGCCGCGCTCAAGACCGCGGCGGAAACCGGACGCGGCGGCAACGGAACGATCTTCACCTGGGCGGGCGGCAACGGCCTCGGATCGAACGACAACTCGAACTACGATGGCTATGCCAACTCGATCTACACGATCGCCGTCGGCGCGTTCGACAGCCAGTCGCGTCAGGCGTACTACAGCGAGCCCGGCGCCAACCTGGTGATTGTTTCGCCATCCGGCGGAACCTCGCCGGCGCTCGGCAAGACCACCACCGACCGCACCGGCTCGGCAGGCTATTCCAGCGGCGACTACACCAACAGCTTCAGCGGCACCTCGTCGGCGACACCCACGGCCGCAGGCGTGATTGCATTGATGCTCGAGGCCAACCCGAATCTCGGCTGGCGCGATGTGCAGGAAATCCTGCTCCGCTCGGCAAAAAAAGTGAATCCCGGCGACAGCGACTGGACGACCAATGCGGCAGGCATCCAGCACAACCACAAATTCGGCAGCGGGTTGATCGACTCCGCAGCGGCGGTGACGATGGCTCAGGGCTGGACCAACCTTTCCGGTCAATTGAAACACACGATTGCCCAGACCGGCCTCAGCATCGCTATCCCCGACCAGAACACGTCGGGCATCACCCGCCAGTTCGTCGTTTCTCCCGCCGACAATCTCCGCACGGAGCATGTCACGGTCACGGTAAATATCAACCACACCGCGCGCGGCAACATGGCGATCACGCTCACCTCGCCATCGGGTACGGCGAGCCGCCTCACCGAGGTTCACAGCGACTCCGGCGACAATTTTTCCAACTGGACGCTCATGTCGGTGCGCAACTGGGGCGAGGACGCGGCCGGCACCTGGACGCTCAACATCAGCGACAGGAGCGCAACCGGCAACAGCACCGGCGGCACGCTCACCGCCGCCACACTCGACATCTTCGGCGCGTCCGCAGTCCCGGTCAATCCGCCGCCGGTCGTGGCGCTCACCTCACCCGCCGCGGGTGCGGTCTTCTCACCGGGCGCGACCGTGGCCCTCGCCGCCAGCGCGACCGACCGCGATGTGAACGGTGCCACCAGCTCTGTGCAACAGGTGGAGTTTCTTGTGAATGGACAGCCGATCCACACCGACACCACCGCACCATACAGCTTCGCCTGGCAGCCGACCGTCGGCACCTACTCAATCGCCGCGCGCGCGACCGACACCGAAGGTGCCTCGGCCACCTCGATCGCCGTCAGCATCGAAGTGCGAAACCAGATCCCGCTGGTCACGGCCGCGACATTGAGCGTCGGCGCCGAAGCGTTCAGTGATGAACTGGTGAGCGTGCTGGAGCCCGCCGCCAGCGATCCCGAGGGCGCGGTGCTCTCGTTCACTTATCAGTGGCAGTCGAGCGTCACCGGCAGCGCATGGAGCGATGCGGCCGGATTCCAATCCCCCACCCTGCCCGCCTCGCCCGATCTCGCCGCCAAGCTGTGGCGCTGTCTCGTGCGGGCGAATGACGGGTTCTCGTTGAGCGAGCCGTTCGCCACCGCGACCGTCTCGATCCGCAACCGCCCGGTCACCAGCGCCACGGTCGGCACGCCCTACACCTACCAGCCCGGCTTGTACGTGCCCACGGTCGGCGCGGATTTCCAGCGTCAGGCGATCATCCAAGAATTCAGCCAAGGATCGAATAGCGGCGAGTGGGTCGAAATCCTCATGCTCAAAGACGGTAGCCTTGCCTTATACGACATCGAGGACAGTAGCGGCAACTACCTGCTCCTTCTCGACGATCCGGTGTGGGACGACATTCCCGCCGGCACGCTGATTGTGATTTTCAACGGTGCGATCATCGATCCCCTGCTGCCGGCACAGGATACCAATCCCCACGATGACGGGCGGATGGTGCTTTCTTCCTACAACGATGCGTACTTTGACTTTCTCACCGACTGGCCCGCGCTCGGCAATAGCGGTGATGGGATCCTGCTCAATGACGCCGACAACGTCGCGGTCTCGCAGGTCGGCTACGGCAACAACCTGAGCATCCCGCCCAACATCGGCACGGTGAACAGCGGACGCGCCGCGTACTACGCCGGGGACAGCGAAGAAGGCGTGACCGTTCCCGGCAACTGGCGCACGACCACTGCATCGACCGCGCGCGCCATGCGGATCCAGCGCGCCCCCGGCGACCTGTTCTTCTCGGAATACGTCGAAGGCACCAGCAACAACAAGGCGGTGGAAATCTACAACCCGTCAAATGTGGCGGTCGATCTCTCCGCGGCTGGGTATCAGGTGTTGAATTACGCGAATGGCGCGGCGACACCCAACGGCACAATCACGCTGACCGGCACGATCGCAGCCGGCGGAGTCTATGTCGTGGCAAACAGCTCTGCCTCCACCGCGATCACCGCCCAGTTCAAGAGTTCGTTGCTCAGCTTCAACGGCGACGATGCCGTGGCGCTGCGCAAGGGTGGGGCGAGCGGCACACTCGTCGATGTGATCGGGCAGATCGGATTGGATCCTGGCACCGCTTGGTCGGCGAATGGCGTGAGCACGTTTGACACCACGCTGCGACGCAAATCGACCATCGCCCAAGGCGATACCAACGGATCCGACGCATTCAATCCGTCGATTGAGTGGGACGCATTTCCGGTCGATACGTTTACCGGCCTCGGCTCGCACACCGGCCCGGCCTCGGGCCCGACGATGTCACTCACGCTGTCTCCATCGAGCATTGCCGAGAATGCCGGAACGGGAGCCTCCACCGGCACCCTCACCCTCTCCGCCGCCACCACCCAGGCGTTGGTGGTCAACCTCGTCTCGAGCGACACCAGCGAGGCGGTTGTTCCCGCCTCCGTCACCATCGCCTTGGGAGCAAGCAGCGCGACCTTCGTCATCGATGCGATCGATGACGCGGACTCTGACGGCACGCAGAGCGTCAGCATCACTGCCGTGGCCGCGGGCTACGCCGATGCCGTGGCGATGCTCAACGTCACCGACAACGAGCCGTCGATCGAGGGCGTCACCCCCGGCACGCCCAACAACGCGGCCAACACCACTTTCATCCAGAACATCCGCTCGGGCGTGTTTGGTCAGCCCCCGCTCTACGCGCTCGACCCGGCCACCCAACTGCCGCCCGGACTTGCGTTCGACACGGTCACCGGCGTTCTTAGCGGCACGCCGACCACCGCCGGCAGCTATCCAATCGTCATCCGCCGCAGCAATACCTTCGGCGAGACCGCGAGCCAGAGTTTCACGCTGACCGTTGCCGCCGGCAGCGGGCCCGTTCCGGCATCCGTCACAGCGAACGCGGCCTCGAAGGTCTACAGCGACGCCGACCCCGCGCTCACCTACACGGTCTCGGGACTAGAGCCGGGTGATTCGCTGACCGGCTCGCTGCAACGCGAGGTCGGTGAAAACGCCGGAACCTATGCGATCACACAGGGCACGCTCGACGGCGGATCGAAGTACGCGATCACCTTCACCGGAGCGTCGTTTTCCATCACGCCCAAGGCGCTCGGCGCGAATGACATCACGCTCGTGCGCGGTAGCGACGGAAGTTTCACGGCATCGGCTGCGGGAATGTCGGGTTTTTCCTTCAGCTACATCGGTCGCAACGGCACCAGCTACGGACCGAGTGACGACGCGCCCACGGCCGATGGCGAATACATGGTCACCGCCACTGTGAATAATCCGAACTTCACCGGCACGAAGAGCGAGGACTTCACCATCGGTGGCGAACCCGTGGAAATCGCGCCGTTCAAGGTGACGTCGATCACGATGAGCGGTGCCTTGTGTACGCTGGCCTGGGAATCGCAGGCGGGTCTCGACTACACGATTGAGGCGACCACCGATCCTGCCAACCCGCAGTCGTGGGCACCTGTGGCGAGCGGCATCGCCGGGTCCGCCAACTTTACTTCCACCACGCTCGATCTCTCGACGACGCCGCATGCCGCATCTCGATCACTGTTTCTGCGCATCAAGGCCAGTCGCTGATGGGCAACGTTGATGGGAGATTCGAGATCGGCTCTTGGCAGAGAAAGCGGTGCGCGGAGCACCGGGGAGCGTCGGTATCTTGCCGGCCCCGCACGGCGTCCCGCAGGGCGCCTGAAAGGCGACTGCATGGTCACAGTCACACACGCGGAGCACATCGTTTCCGCTGACTCGAGTCATCCGAAAAAAACTTCAGCGCGATTCGCCCTGCGGTGCGGAGGCGGCTTCCTGTGCGGCCACCGCCTTCACGCGAAGGAAGAGATTCGGCGATCCGGCAAAGACCGTGGAGGCGAGGTCGATGCTGGTCGATGTGCCCTGCTGGCCGGATGACGCGATACCCGATTGGACCGGCTGCCATGATTGGGGGTTGGCAGGATCGGTGGTGGCTTCGATCGTGTAGCTGACACCGATTTGTGACTCCCAGCCGAGCTGGCAGAGCAACCCTTCGATCTGGATCGAGGTGACCCGGAATGGCAGCAGCGTGATCGGGCCGCCACCTCCGCCACCACCGGTATCGCTCTGCACGGTGATGACCGGTGCCTGGACCGCGGTGCTGCCACTGGCATCAACGCTGCGGACAAAGGTCATCGCACCCAGGTAGAAATTGCGTTCGGTGTTCGGGCCGGCGTTGCTGTTGCTCGCAACAAACCGGGTGATGCCCCCGCTTCCGGCCAGATTACCCTCAATGTCGCGGCCTGCTGTCTTGAGCCGATAGCTGTCGGCGCCGGTGAGGGTGAATTCGAGCAGCAGTCCGTCGCCGGTGTAAGGAATCCCGCTGTCGCGCCCGTTCACGGCATCATCGATGCGGTAATTGGTTCCCCCACCGGCGAAATAGAACCGCACGCGTGAAGTGCCCGATGTGTTGGTGAGTGAGACGCCAGAGCTGCCGCCGTTGTCGATCCAGTTGTTATCGATACGGATCGAGAAGGCATCACCCGTGGCCATCACCGACGGCAGGTCGCGTGCGGCACTCGACACACCTCCGTTGTTCGCCCACAGACCGAAACCTTTGGATTCGCCGACACTGAGATTCGGACTGCTCGACTGGTTGGCGAGGAAATGACCGGCCGAACCGGTGGAGGTGAGCGACCACGTGCCAAAGCCAGTTCCGTGATTGGAGCTGTTGCTCCACGAAGAGTAATCCACCGCGCTGTCGCTGCCGGTGGTTTCCGTGCCGCTGGTCTGATAGGTGCCGCTGATGGTCAGCGCATTCGCGCCGATGGCAAGCGGCATCTCGGCGGTCCACGACCACTCGCCCGTGCCGGATCCGCGCGGGATCGATCCGGACAGGCCGCTGAGCGGATGTGCCCAAGTCAGGCCGTTGGAGAACCGGGCACCGGCGCGGCCGGTCATTGCGTAGCTCGATGTACCCGCGGCAAGCGTCAATTCGGCGGCCGGCGCGTCGATGCGGATCGCATCCTCCGCGAGCGGCTCGGCCGCAGTCGTGGCCTGCACGGATGACGATGGTGTCGAGTCGCCCGCGGCATTCGTCGCGACAACCCGATACGAATAGGCGGTTGCGGCAGTGAGCCCGGTGTCGAGGTGGTTGGTCGACTGCATGGTGGCGGCGGGAAGCGCGGAAGCGTTGCGGAAGATCTTGTAAGATGTTGCGCCCGAAGAAGCGCTCCAGGAAAGCCGGATCGATGAAGACGACTCGGCGACGGCGCTGAGGCCTGTGGGCGTTGCGGGCGGGTCGTTGACGCTGGCCGCGCTGACCGCGAGGTTCCAGTCGGCCCCGCCGTTGTTGTCCCATGTGCCGGTGCCATTCTCCGGGGCGGTCGTGAAAACCATCCGCAACAACGTCGTGCCGGCGGGCGGCGTGTAGGTCCAGGTCCACTTGCCGTTCGACTGGGTCATCGCCGGGCGCGGCACGATCCGGTTGGTCCACTGGTCGGGCGCAAGGTGAATGTAGACCTGTCCTGCGGACGCCAGCGGACGATTGGCGGGGTCGTAAGTGATCGTCACGGGCGATCCGGCGACGGCTGGGTCGGGCGACAGGGAAACGGTTGGTCCTACATTGCTGCCACCACCTCCGCTGCTTCCCGCGCCGCTGTAGTCGTCGACCCACACATGCTGGATCTCGGACTTGTGGAGGTTGCCCTTCGCATCGGTCGCCTCAATGTAGTAATCGAGCAGTTTGTTGCGGAACCCGGGCAGGTTCGCTTCGGTGATCTTGAGGAAATAATAATCGGCCACCTCATTGGTCGGCAGGAAGTAATCGATCTGGCTGTTCGCGGCGGCAGCGTTGAGCGCTGCACGCGTTTTCGGCAGCACGCGTTTGTTCATCGAGAGTGTGACCCACCCGCCCACCTCACCGCCTCCGGCGTAGGTCTCGTTCTGGTTGCTTGCGAGAGGATTCACGCCGTCGTTGTCGATGCGCACCTTGACCTTCACGTTGCCATCGGGAATGCCCGACACGTCGTAGGCGTGTGTCCAGATGTAGAACTCGGAGTTCATCCGTTTGAGGAAGCTGCCGTCGACGCCTGGCACGTTGTTGAACCAACCGAACGTGTAGCCGCCCGGGTTGTAGGGAAACCGCTGGGGCTTGAGCACAGTGGGCGGCGTCCTGTCATTCGCGCGGCGCAACACGGTCATCCACGGCTGGAGTTTCTCGACCGCGCGGCGGGTGGCCAGACCCGGCTTCATCTCGTCGTCGTTGCCAAGTCCGCCATAGTAGTTGAATCCCGAGTCGAGCCCGGCGAGGTAGATGTGCCAAGCGAGTTCGACGTCGTTCGGATTCGTCCACGATCCGTCCCAGTCATATGGGGCCTGGATTTTCCAGTCCTGCACGTCACCGCCTTCGTCGCGCAGGATTTGCTCGGCCGTCTCGCACCAGTTGGCACCGGCCATCAGCGGCGCATAGCTGTAGAACTTGAGCGCGAACCCCGGCGTCTCCATGTCGACCTGCGTGCCGGGGACGGTGGTGACACCGCGGTTCGCCACGGTGACGACCGGCGGCTCGATCCACTTCAGGAAATACGGCGAGCCGTAATCCATCTCAGGAAAGATCCAGGCACCGTCCTCGATGTGCGCGTCCTGCGCGGCGGCACCATGCGAGTTGACGAAGTCCTGCGGCGTGGTCGGCCGATAGCCGGCGGATGCCGAGCCGTTGAACAACTGCGGCGTCGCCTCGAACCACGAACTCGATCCCCCGCCCCAGGCGTTGTCGCCGTCGGTGGAAGGCATCACGATCACCGGTCGCGTCGGGTCGGTCGCATGCGGCGCGATGAATGTGCCGATCTTGCCAATGCCCTCGTTGGCATAGCCGTAGCGGTACGACAGCACGTCGTCGGAGGGCACCGCGATCATCCGCTTTTCCGCGCCGGTCTCGGGGTTCACATACTTCACCCGGTGGAGTTGGTAGGCATACGGGCTCACGTTCCATGCGGCATTGCCGGGATTCGGTTCGCCGTACCACCACTGCGAGACATTGTCGAATCGCGGACCGATCTGGTCGGCGCGGTTCGGCGGACTCGAGTAAATGTTGAATGTTCCCGTCGGATTCGCGCGATCGTTGTAGCTCGGGCTGGTGCGGCTGATGTGGTGGCTCGGCACGATGATCCACTCGTACCCTTCGTCGGCGAGTACGTCGACGATGTGGCGGGAATAGCCCATCTCGGTCGGGAAAAACCCCTTCGAGTGATCGCTGAGGTTGGAGTTGCCTCCCCAGGCTTTCCACCACGCCTGCTTGAAGATCCGCACCTCCTTGCGCAGCACGGATTTGGGCAACAGCGGTGCGAGCGAGTGGTGATAGGTGAAACCGACCAGATCCATCCGTCGCGATCCCGACGGCGTGAGCCATCCACGCGCCTCGCGGTAACCATTGTTCCAGCCACCGCCGTACCCGAGATGGCCACCCGCCCCAAGTTGGCGGACGTTGTCGATGAGTGATCCCGAGTAGCTGATCGCGAAGCCGCCGCGGTTGTCGAACGAAGACAGCGAGTTGCGCGGACCCGACTGGTACGCATTCCGCCGGTCATCGAGGCCGAAGATGTCGGTGAGGTTGTTCTCCGGATGCTGGCTCGGACTGAGCCCGCCGTAGTTCTGCGACGGCTTGAGCACGATCGAATCCCATGCGTACTGGACGCGGCTCGTCTGGTTGCCATTGGCATTCCACTCAGGCCAGTAGGTCGGCTGATGGTTGTGCCAAAACCGCGAGACATGCACGGTTTGCGCGACAAGCGGGTCGGCTGAATGAACGGCGGCAAACAGCATGCAGAGCAGCGCCGGCCGGAAAATCGGCGAAATCATGGGTTTCATCGTCAACACGACGATTGTGCCATCTTGTGCGGCAGACTCAAGCAGGATGCGCGATCATCAACCCGGGCTCCGGGATGCTTCGCGCATTCAATTCCACCATGCTCCAACTGCTTTTTGAAACATACCTTTGAGACGCCGCACCATGCGCGTGCTTTTTGTCGGTTTGCGTCGGTCGAGCGATGACAGTCTCGGGTCGGGAGCGGGCAAGGACCATCGACGATGAGGAGTGAACGGATGGCGCGGCGAGGAATCATGCGCCACTTCATCAATCAGCGCCACCCAGGCATCCAGCGATGCGCTGCGCGAAAACCCGTCGTGCACATGAGCTGCAGCTCGTCGCGAGAGTGATTCCCAGCGGACGCAATCGGACGCAAGATGCGCCAGCTCGCGAGCCACCTCGTCCGGATCATTTTCGCATAGGCAGCCGGTGACGCCGTCAACGACCAATTCCGGAATGCCACTGCGGATGGCGCGCACCACCGGCACGAGTCCAGCGGCCATCGCTTCAAGCAAGGCGACCGGAAGCCCCTCGTAGTCGGACATCAGAACAGTCGCGTGGGCATCAGCCAGCTCGCGCCTCACCGCAGCGGGCTCAAGCCGTCCTGCGAAGGAAATTCTCTCCGCAAGACCGGCGGTCGAGACGATCGATTCCAGATTCGTGCGCTCTTCGCCGTCGCCGATCACACGGCATTCGATGCGCGGCTCGGCACGGCAGGCGCGGATCATCGCGTCGATCACGTGCGAGACACGCTTCTGGTATCCGACGAGACGACCGACATAAACCACGCGGAAAGACTGTTTCTTCCATGCTGCGTGATCCGGCGGGATGTCCACCCCATAGGGAATCACGCGCACGTCAACCTTTGGAAACCAGTCGCGAGCCAGCGATCCGATTTCATGCGAAACAGCAACCCACACGCCCCTCCCGGCGCGCGGACCGGTCTGTTCCGCGAGCGCCCAGTAGACCGGATCATCCGAATGCAGGGTGAAGATCCATGGAAGCCCTCGCCGCTCGGCGATCCGCGCGGCGTAGTGCATCGCGGGCAGGCATTGGGGCAGATAGACATCGGGGCTGCAGCCATCGAGAAACCGCAGCGTGCGACGGACGTCGTCCTCCAATGCGGGATCGAGATTGAAAAACCACTCGGACACAAACTCCGAACCTGTGAGGTCGGTCGCGGTGAAATCCGCGCGGACGGAATTGCTGGCGAGATCGGTGAAGGTCAGGGTGAGCCAAGGAGGCGTGCCTTGCGACGGTGTGAGGGAATCATCCATCACCGCGTCGAGGTTGATGGTGAAAATCGCCGCACCGACAGTCGTGGCCGAGACGAGGGACGCGGCGGATGCATGGAGGAATGACAGGAGGATGGTGGTCGTCATCATGGGATTGGTGGATGAGTTCGAGGCTCCTCGCGGAGCACAACGCACCGATCCACCCATTCGCCTTGGCACGGTATGGGCGTGCTTTCACATCATGGCCGGGCAACGACACAGGGCACGCATCAGTGAATACACTGATACCTGCCGCGCAGGATCGCGGAGGGCTGGTTGCCGGGATTCACGCCCCCGATCGTGCCGATCCATCAAAATCCCTCGAACAACCGGGGAAGCAGATCCGCATAGCGCTTCCAGCGGCCGATGCTGCCGGTGTGGACCGGAGCGCGCACGGCCGCATAGCTCGGCGATGAGGCCGGGCTGTCGGCCCGCGTGCTGCGGTAGTCCGCCTGCGCCGGGTCCCAGCGCAGCCCGAGGAACTCGGTGATGCTCCTCGCCTCGTTGTCGAAGTCCGTGCAGAGCGTTTCATACGACACCTCGCGCCAGCCGCATTCGTCACCGAGGCATTCGCGCAAAGTTTCCCACACGGACATCATCGACCGGTAGTCCTCGACCGCGTCCTGCTCGCGCATCCAGCCGATGTTGCCGCTTTGGGGCAACACCGGCAGTCGATAACAACTCAGCAGGATGTCACGCGGATCGCGGCGCGCCACCAGCAGCTTCGTTTCAGGAAACGGACGCAGCACGAACGGCAGGAAATCCGTGAGGTTCGGGTTCTTGTCGAGCACCAGCCCGTCGGAGGAAAGCGAGGGTCGCAGCATGGTGACGCGCCGCAGGTAGTCGCGACGGGTGAGCGCCAGATCATCGCGCGACACCTCGCCGAGGCCGTCGATGCTCGGCCCCTCGGGCACGTTGGGAAACAGCGTTTCGCGGATCGACGACGCGAGCGCATCCTTTTCGTCGATGTCGGCGACGGCGGGGTGGGCCGCGAGCACTTGTTCAAGCAGCGTGGTGCCGCTGCGCGGGTGGCCGGCGAGGATCGCCATCGGCGGCAGCGGTGAAACCGGCACCGCCTCGCGCCAGCGGCGCATCGTTTCCGGTTGGAGCATTTCACAGAGCCGGCGGTTGCGCTCGAGCACCTTCTCGCGCACGCGGCGCGCAAGGCGGATCTTGTCGGCGAACCCCTCCTCCAGCGCCTCTTTTGCCGTGCGCCACGCACGCACGGCATTCGCGGCATCCCCCAAGCGGTCGTTCACCTCGCCGAGCTCGTAAAGCGCCTGACTCCGCAGCCCCGCCGGCACGACCGGATGCGTGCAGCGATCGAGCAATGCGGCGGCCTGGTCAAGCTCACCGCGCCGCGCGGCGATGCGCCCCGCCGTCAGCACGGTCATCGCATCCCGACCGTCGAGCTTCAACGCGCGGCCGATCCAATCGGCCGCTTCGTCCATCCGTCCCGCACGTTCCGCCAGCCGCGCCATCGACGCCAACGCGGTCGCCCGCTCGCCCGAGGCCGTGATGCTGCGCCAGGCGGCCATCGCCCGATCCTCCTCGCCAAGCAACTGGAACGCGTCCGCCGCGGCACGCATCGCGGCAAAATTCCCCCGCGCGATCTTCATCAGTCGCATCGCCGACGAGCGCGCCTGATCATACTCGCTCACCGCCAACGCGAGCGACACCAGGTCGATCTGCACCGTCGGCAGCATCGGCTCTTTGCGGGCCAGCGCGCGCATCGCATCCAAGGCCCCTGCGGCGTGGTTGTCCTCACCATAACGTCGCATCACCTCGCGACGCTCCAATTCGACCTGATGCCACCGGACCGGGTCCACTTTCACGCCCGCAAGGATCCGGCATCCCCCCCCTCCCGCCAAGGATCTTCACAGGGAGAAATGAGCCCGGTGCATCATGATGAACGACAATAAAACAAACGGTCGTCATAGGAAATTGTTGTAATCTAAGATTACAACA